>OAWF01001018.1_pt1 | contig 8260 bp, 9 predicted proteins | sample 1495411 | NCBI WGS metagenome assembly OAWF01 (sample SAMEA2580150, study PRJEB22360) | human gut metagenome | biome: human gut; feature: human-associated habitat; material: faeces | place: Denmark | collected 2008/2010 | reverse complement strand
GAGGGTTATTTGATGTAGTGGACGTGCTCGCAGATCTCTTCCACGATGGGATCGCGGCGTTCGGCGAACAGCTTTTTGTTTTCGGCTATCAGGTTGTTGCCGTGGGTATCTATAGAGACAATCAGCGGGCCAAACTCTTTGACCCGGCAGACCCACAGCGACTCTGGCATCCCGAGTTCTGTCCAGTGTACCTCTTCAATCTCTTCCACTTGAGTTGCCGCCAGTACCGCACAGCCAGCCGGGAAAATCACATGCAGCGCCTTGAATTTCTGGCAGCCTTCTTCGGTCAGCGGCCCCATTCCGCCTTTGCCGACCACCAGTTTCACGCCGGTCTGCTCGATAAATTCACGTTCAAAACTTTCCATACGCATACTGGTTGTCGGGCCGACGGACACCATCTCCCATTTGTCGCCGTTTTTGCGCACGATGGGGCCAGCGTGGAAAATCGCTTTGCCGTTGAGATCGTAAGGGATCGGACGTTTCAGTTCGATCAATCGGCGGTGACAAACGTCACGGCAGGTCACCAGCGTACCGGTCAGGTAGATCACATCGCCGACGCGAATATCTTGCAGATCTTCAGCTTTGATCGGGGTTGTCAGGATCTTTTTCATAACGCGCTCCGGGTATGAGACAGATTTTCAAAGGTGAGATCGGCATGAACTCGCAGTGTGCCGCGACGATGCGCCCAGCAGCCGGTAGAAACAGCAACGCCGATGGTTGACGGATGGCGAGCGGCAGATTCGATATGCACGCCCATCACTGAACTGTTGCCAGTCAGCCCTTGTGGACCAATCCCCAGACGGTTGAGTCCTTCTTCCAGGCGTAGCTCCAGCTCTGCCGCTTTTGGATTGGGATGGCGGCTGCCAATCGGGCGCAAAATGGCTTTACGCGAGAGCACTGCGGCGGTTTCCACCGAGGTAGCGATGCCAACGCCCACAAGTACCGGCGGACAGGCGTTTACGGCGAGGGTGGAGATATTTTCGAAGACGAATTTCACTACGCCTTCGTAGCCTTCTGACGGCATTAACACTTTCGATCGGCCAGGTAGCGTGCAGCCGCCGCCTGCCATGTAAACTTCGATTTCCGCATCGTCACCGTCGGGGACGATATCCCAGGTGACCCACGGTACGCCACTGCCGGTATTTTTGCCGGTGTTTACTTCGTCAAAAATTTCTACCGCATTGTGACGCAGTGGCGCTTTGACGGTTGCCTCTTCCACGGCTTGTTTGAGTATGCTTTGCAGCTCGCCAAGCAGTGGGAAACGGGAACCGACCTTAACAAAAAACATGATTTCGCCGGTGTCCTGACAGGCAGGACGATTCAGGTCGATCGCTTTTTGCATGTTATCGAACATCGTGTGGTAGATGATTTTTCCCATCGACGATGTTTCGGCATCCTTTAGCTGTTTTAGTTTATCCACCACGTCATCAGGCATTCGGGTAGAAATCATGGCGGTAAAGTTAGCGACAATCTCCGTCAACTTATTCACTGCCTGTTGCTTATTACTTTCGCTCATCATGGCAACTCCAGTTTATGTATTTGTCTGGAAAAATTCACCGCCACAAACTACCACTAAAAATGTGGTTTTATATTTTTTGCCACCGTGAATATGTAATTAACAGTTCGTGAATCAACGCGAAAATAAGAACGAATATTGCGCCAGAGCAGGGAATGGTAATGTTTTGCGAAATACACTGCGTTTATCAAAACTGCGGATATTTAACAATGCTAAATAGCTGGCCTTTAGCCAAAGACTTGCAGGTACTGGTGGAAATCGTCCATAGCGGGAGTTTTAGTGCTGCAGCGGCGACGCTTGGGCAAACGCCTGCATTTGTCACCAAGCGGATCCAAATCCTTGAAAATACGCTGGCAACAACTCTGCTGAACCGCTCCGCTCGCGGCGTGGCGCTGACTGAAAGTGGCCAGCGTTGTTACGAACATGCGCTGGAAATCCTCACCCAATATCAGCGACTGGTCGATGACGTCACGCAAATCAAAACGCGCCCGGAGGGGATGATCCGCATTGGTTGCAGTTTTGGTTTTGGGCGCAGCCATATTGCGCCAGCTATTACCGAACTGATGCGCAATTATCCTGAGTTACAGGTGCATTTTGAATTGTTCGATCGACAAATTGATTTAGTGCAGGATAATATTGATCTGGATATTCGTATTAATGACGCAATTCCTGATTATTATATTGCGCATCTTTTGACAAAAAATAAAAGAATATTATGCGCAGCACCTGAGTATCTGCAAAAATATCCGCAGCCACAATCCTTACAGGAATTAAGTCGTCATGACTGCCTGGTGACCAAAGAGCGCGATATGACCCACGGAATATGGGAGTTGGGGAACGGTCAGGAGAAAAAATCGGTGAAGGTAAGCGGACATCTTTCCTCCAATAGCGGCGAGATTGTGCTGCAATGGGCGCTGGAGGGCAAAGGGATTATGCTGCGTTCCGAGTGGGATGTGTTGCCGTTTCTGGAGAGTGGCAAACTGGTGCGAGTATTGCCGGAGTATGCACAAAGCGCCAATATCTGGGCTGTTTACCGGGAGCCGCTCTATCGCAGCATGAAATTACGTGTCTGTGTGGAATTTCTGGCGGCATGGTGCCAGCAACGGCTGGGCAAGCCCGACGAAGGCTATCAGGTCATGTAGATCCACCAGAAATCACTCGGGATCCTTTTCGCGCTTTCTTTTGAATTTCGTCCAGATTTTTGTCTCCTGACGACGCCACAGACGCTGGATGTTGTCATGATGACGCAGCAGGATCAGGCAAGAGAGCATCGAAACCGGGAAGGTGAATTGTGGCTTAAACCACCAGACATAAAACGGAGCAATCAGTGCACTGACAATCGCTCCCAGCGACGAGTAACCACTCAATAGCACGGTCAGTAACCAGGTTCCCGCCATTACTCCAGTGAGATCCCAGCCAATGGGTGCGATGGCACCAAAAGCGGTAGCAACGCCTTTTCCTCCTTTAAAACCGAAGAAAACGGGCCAGATGTGTCCAAGACAGGCGGCGATGGCAATTAAGCCTAGCCAGAAGGGGCTGACACCTAATTCATACGCGCCCCAGACGGGCAACATTCCTTTCAGAACGTCGAAAATCAGTACTGCTACGGCTGCTCCCTTGCCACCCATACGTAACACATTTGGTGCCCCTGATTACTGACCGCGGCTGCTCCCTTGCCACCGATACGTAACACATTGGTTGCGCCTGGATTGCCGGAGCCGCTGGTTCGCGGATCGGGCAACCCACACAAGCGGCAAACCAGAATGGCACTGGAAATGGAGCCGCAGAGGTACGCGATGAGGATCATTCCAGGCGCGATTGCACTCATAAGCTGTTCCGTTTTGAAAATTCGTGTTCAACGATGAATCTGTGGATAATACGCACATTTCGCCGGAAGTGGTATCCGGTTAGCCAAAAAGCAGGCAGGACGTGATGGATATTGTATTTATAGAGCAACTTTCGGTAATCACCACTATTGGTGTTTACGACTGGGAACAGACCATCGAACAGAAGTTAGTGTTCGATATCGAAATGGCGTGGGATAACCGTAAAGCGGCGAAAAGTGATGATGTGGCGGATTGCCTCAGTTACGCTGACATTGCAGAAACGGTGGTCAGCCACGTCGAGGGAGCGCGTTTTGCGCTGGTGGAACGCGTGGCTGAAGAGGTGGCGGAGCTGCTGTTAGCACGCTTCAACTCGCCGTGGGTGCGTATCAAACTCAGCAAGCCAGGCGCAGTGGCGCGGGCGGCGAATGTTGGCGTAATCATTGAGCGTGGCAATAATCTGAAAGAAAATAATTAATTTTACAGCTGTTAAACCAAACGATTATAACCTGGTCATACTGCAGTAGTTCGGACAAGCGTTACATTTTTATAATTTAGGGGTTTATTGATGAGCGATATGCACTCGCTGCTGATAGCGGCAATATTGGGTGTGGTCGAAGGATTGACAGAATTTCTGCCGGTATCCAGCACGGGCCATATGATTATTGTCGGTCACTTGTTGGGGTTTGAGGGCGACACGGCGAAAACCTTTGAAGTCGTGATCCAGTTAGGATCAATTCTGGCGGTAGTAGTGATGTTCTGGCGGCGTCTGTTTGGCCTGATTGGCATCCACTTTGGTCGCCCGTTGCAGCACGAAGGAGAAAGCAAAGGTCGTTTAACGCTGATCCACATCTTGCTGGGGATGATTCCGGCGGTGGTACTGGGGCTGTTGTTCCACGACACGATTAAATCATTGTTTAACCCGATAAATGTCATGTATGCACTGGTCGTTGGCGGTCTGTTGCTGATTGCCGCCGAATGCCTGAAGCCGAAAGAGCCGCGTGCGCCGGGTCTTGATGATATGACCTATCGTCAGGCGTTTATGATTGGCTGTTTCCAGTGTCTGGCGCTGTGGCCGGGTTTCTCCCGTTCCGGGGCGACCATTTCAGGTGGGATGCTGATGGGGGTGAGCCGTTACGCTGCTTCCGAGTTCTCGTTCCTGCTGGCGGTGCCGATGATGATGGGCGCAACGGCGCTCGATCTCTACAAAAGCTGGGGCTTCCTGACTACCGGCGATATCCCGATGTTTGCCGTTGGGTTTATCACCGCTTTTGTGGTGGCGCTGATAGCGATTAAAACCTTCCTGCAATTGATTAAGCGCATTTCGTTTATCCCGTTCGCCATTTATCGCTTTATTGTGGCGGCTGCGGTGTACGTTGTGTTCTTTTGATGTGAAGAACAGTGTCGGATATGATGCTGACGCGTCTTATCAGATTGCGTAGGCCGGATAAGGCGTTCACGCCGCATCCGGCAATCAACGCCTGATGCGACGCTCGCGCGTCTTATCAGGCCTACAACTGTCGTTGACATGTAGCCGGATAAGACGCTTACGTCGCATCCGGCAAAATATCCAACACTCACTCAGGTTTTGGGCAACGCTGTTCCTTCCAGCCAGCCACCGCCGCAATCCGCCGTCGGGTCAGCTCCTCGCGAATCTCCACACCTTTAAATCCCGCTTCAACGACGGCTTTTGTCGGCACTGACTGTGCCACTTCCCAGGCTTCGCGCAACCAGCGGCCTTGCGGGTAGTCGGCTGATTCAAAACCGGTTCTGCCGCGCACATCAGCCTCGCTGGTCAGCGCCAGTTGCTCGACACGCTGCGGTTTACGCCAGGCGTCGATGGAATCAAATAGTTTGACGATGGTTTTTGGGTTCAGCATTGGGAAGGTGTGGATGAGATCGTGAAACTCAGCCACCAGTCTGGCTAAATCGCGAATTTCATTTGGCACGCGCAGACGCTGGCATAGTTGTTCCACTAACTTCACACCCGCCGGGCCATGACCATGATGACGCGGCCAAAGTTCTGGTGGCGTCAGTCCTTTACCGAGATCGTGGCATAACGTTGCGAAACGGACATCGACCTGCGGACTCAGCATCGCCGCCATTGAGAGCGTCATTAAGGTATGAATACCGGTGTCGATTTCCGGATGCCACCTGGCAGGGGCCGGAACGCCAAACAGGGCGTCAATTTCCGGGAATAAAACGCGCAGTGCGCCGCAATCGCGCAGTACCTGGAAGAACACCTGGGGATTGCGGGTGGTGAGGGCGTTTTCCGTCTCTTTCCATACCCGTTCAGGCGTCAGGTGTTCCAGTTCACCCGCATGGGTCATCTCGCGCATCAGCGCCAGAGTTTCATCGGCAATACGGAAACAGAGGTGGGCATAACGCGCAGCAAAACGCGCTACGCGCAACACGCGTAACGGATCTTCGCCAAAAGCGGGGGAAACATGGCGCAACAGACGATTTTGCAGATCGCCCAGACCGTTGTACGGGTCGATAATCTCGCCGTTATCGTCCTGGGCCAGCGCATTAATGGTCAGATCGCGACGCTTAAGATCATCTTCCAGCGTGACATCCGGTGCGGCATAGCAGGTAAAACCGGTGTAACCGGAACCGGATTTCCGTTCGGTACGTGCCAGTGCATACTCTTCATGCGTTTGCGGATGCAGAAACACAGGAAAATCGCGGCCTACCTGCTGGTAGCCCGCGTCGAGCATCTCCTGTGGCGTACTGCCGACCACCACCCAATCTCTGTCTTTGACCGGTAGCCCTAACAATGCATCCCGAACAGCACCACCGACCAGATAAATCTTCACGCCATCATCCCTTCGTCAAATACACAATTCCTAATAATAAGACAGTGCAACGAAGAAGGCGATTTAGTTCATCCAGCGATCTTTGCGTTTGCGGCTTGGGATCAGGTGCGGCAGTACCAGACCGAGCAGCAAGCCAAGCCCCAGCACGCCACCGCCATACATAAACCACTGCATGATGATGGTGCGCTGTTTGTCATCCAGCTGTACGCTGGCGGCATCGACCTTTTTCTGCGCGACAATCAGCTCGTTTTTCAGTTTCTGATTTTCTTCTTTTAACCCGTTGATCACGCTGTCGCTCTGCGCCACTTTTTGCTGCATTTCTGCGGTGCGCTGATTCCAGGTGTTATCGATATTGGTGAGTTTATCGGTCAGGGTTTTGACCTGATTTTCCAGATCTGGCACACGGGAGCGCAGGCTTGGCTCAGTGCTAAGTTGTTTCAACGGGATCCAGGCGGTACGGCCAGAGCTGTCTTTCACCTGGGCATAATTGGTGTTGGCGTCAGTTTGTAATAAGGTCACTTCCTCGCCGGCGTTAACCGTGCCCACGAGGCGATAATGATCTCCCGGACCGCTACGGACCCAGGTATTCAGTTCATCAGAAACATAGCGCGTTTCTTCAGCGTGTGAGACGGCAGTGGCGCTAAGTGCGAGTAAAGTTAATCCGATCAGGCGTAATTTTGGCATCAGGCTGTCGTTATTGTCATGGAAAGTGGAACGATAGTAGTGGCATCAGTGTCGCTACGCAAAGCATTCGACATCAATCGGAATCCTCTGTGTCAGGTCTTGCCACTGCTTCAAACTTTTACGCCCGTCAAATTGCCCGTTGCATGGCAATTTGGCGCAAAATACTATCTACTGACAAAAAAGATCGCATTAAGTTCGCCGTTCATCGTCACTTATGTGACATAACCGATAAGTAAAGGCTATGGCTCAGGAAATCGAATTAAAGTTTATTGTTAATCACAGTGCCGTTGAGGCGCTGCGTGACCATCTCAATACGCTGGACGGCGAGCACCATGACCCCGTGCAGTTGCTGAATATTTACTACGAAACGCCGGATAACTGGCTGCGTGGGCACGATATGGGCTTGCGTATTCGTGGCGAAAACGGTCGCTATGAGATGACCATGAAAGTTGCAGGAAGAGTGACAGGCGGCTTACACCAGCGCCCGGAATATAACGTGGCGTTGAGCGCACCGACGCTCGACCTGGCGCAGTTACCGACGGAAGTCTGGCCGAACGGCGAATTGCCTGCCGATCTCGCTTCCCGCGTACAACCGCTGTTCAGCACCGATTTTTATCGCGAAAAGTGGCTGGTAGAGGTTGATGGTAGCCAAATTGAAATCGCCCTCGACCAGGGGGAAGTGAAAGCGGGTGAATTTGCTGAACCTATCTGTGAGCTGGAACTGGAACTGCTTAGCGGCGACATGCGTGCGGTGCTGAAACTGGCGAACCAACTGGTATCGCAAACCGGATTACGCCAGGGCAGCCTGAGCAAAGCAGCGCGTGGCTATCATCTGGCGCAGGGCAATCCGGCGCGTGAAATCAAACCGACCACCATTTTGCATGTTGCGGCAAAAGCGGATGTGGAACAGGGGCTGGAAGCGGCGCTCGAGCTGGCGTTAGCGCAATGGCAGTATCATGAAGAACTGTGGGTACGCGGCAACGATGCGGCGAAAGAGCAGGTGCTGGCAGCCATTGGCCTGGTCCGTCATACACTGATGCTGTTCGGCGGTATCGTGCCGCGTAAAGCGAGCACTCACTTACGTGATCTGCTGACTCAATGCGAGGCGACCATTGCTTCTGCGGTTTCTGCCGTAACGGCGGTCTACTCTACCGAAACGGCAATGGCGTTGACCGAATGGCTGGTAAGCAAAGCCTGGCAGCCGTTTTTAGATGCCAAAGCGCAGAGTAAAATGAGCGATTCCTTCAAACGCTTTGCCGATATCCATCTTTCCCGCCATGCTGCTGAACTTAAAAGCGTTTTCTGCCAGCCGTTAGGCGATCGCTACCGTGACCAATTGCCACGCCTGACGCGTGATATTGACTCAATACTGTTGCTGGCGGGTTACTACGATCCTGTCGTCGCGCAAGACTGGCTGGGGG
>OAWF01001017.1_pt1 | contig 8275 bp, 7 predicted proteins | sample 1495411 | NCBI WGS metagenome assembly OAWF01 (sample SAMEA2580150, study PRJEB22360) | human gut metagenome | biome: human gut; feature: human-associated habitat; material: faeces | place: Denmark | collected 2008/2010 | reverse complement strand
GGCTTGTTGCTGCTCTGGCAAGCCCCAGGGGCGTGGGTCGCATTAGCAGGCGCGGCATTAACTGGAGCCGGATGTTCGCTTATCTTTCCTGCGCTGGGCGTGGAGGTGGTTAAACGCGTCCCCTCACACGTTCGCGGCACCGCACTGGGCGGTTACGCCGCGTTTCAGGATATCGCCCTCGGCGTCTCCGGGCCGCTTGCGGGAATGCTGGCGACCACGTTTGGTTACTCTTCGGTATTTCTTGCCGGGGCGATCTCTGCGGTGCTGGGAATTATTGTCACGATACTGTCGTTTCGTCGGGGTTAACGAACCAGCCAGACCAGAATCAGGATAATCGCGACTAACAGTATCCACAGCGCGGGACGCGTTGCCATATTTTGCAACGTGTCCATCATCGGTGGAAAAGGATTAAGCAGCGGTTGCATATCACGCGGCTCAATCCCTTTAACCCGCCGTTGATAAAGCTGGTTAAGAATATCCTCGGCCTGGGCAGAAGAAAGCGATGATTGCGCAGAAAGGCCATATTTTTGCTGGATATATGCCGATAACGCCGCCAGTTCACTGGCATCTAAAGGTTGTTTTAGCGCCATCTGTAGTGATTCCAGTGTCGGCGTATTTTGCTGGCTTAGCGTCTGACGCGCCTGTAGCCAGGTCACCAGATGGTTAAACAGTTTCGCTGGAATTAACTCGCCATCTTTCACCCCGGAAAGTTCCAGCATCGATTGCCAGATCTGTTTGCTGGGTTCCCCCGTTGCTGCCGCAAGTTTGGTCACCAGCTGTTTGAGCGCATTGTGCTCCGCCGGTAATAAAGGACGGTCGGTCGCCTCGCGCTGCTGTGGTTGCGGAATAACCATCTTCCCTTCCTGCAACAGGGTGAGAATGGTTTTTAATTGCTCCGGTGAGAGCTGATTCAGCGGCGTCTGACCAAAGTTATGACGGATATAATCCGTGACCGCCTGACGATTATTCCCCAGACGTAAATACTCCCCTAATTGCGCTAAAAGCTGGCGGGCAGAATGGCTTTTTTGCGCGGCCAACAGACGTTGCGCCAGATTATGCTCAGCGGCAGGGAAGTGACGCGAAAGCAGCGGTGAATCTCCCGACAGACCAATATCGTGCCTGATACCCGCCCACAGTTCTGCTCTTTGTTGTTGCGTCAGTGAGGTCACTTTCGTCATTAAGCTTTCCAGCGAAGTACGTTGCTGACTGGATAAAGGCTGATTGCCCGCGCCAGACGGCAGGTTATCTCCCTGACCTGGTGGTTGCCCAGGAGGAGGGCCGGAAATAGGTTGTATCATTACGTATCCTTATACCTGAAATCTTCGCAAGTATGCCTGGCCGCGAGATTATGGCACACTTGTCTGGTTAACTCTCGTCTCATACAGGTAACACAAACGTGAAAATCCTTGTTGATGAAAATATGCCTTATGCCCGCGACTTATTTAGCCGTTTGGGTGAGGTGACCGCGGTTCCCGGGCGTCCAATTCCCGTCGCTCAACTGGCAGACGCGGATGCGCTTATGGTGCGTTCGGTCACGAAAGTGAATGAATCTTTGCTGGCAGGAAAACCCATTAAATTTGTTGGCACTGCCACCGCGGGGACCGACCATGTCGATGAAGCCTGGTTAAAGCAGGCGGGAATTGGTTTTTCCGCTGCACCTGGCTGTAATGCGATTGCGGTAGTGGAATATGTTTTCTCCTCCCTGCTGATGCTTGCCGAACGCGATGGATTTTCACTGCACGAGCGTACCGTGGGGATCGTTGGCGTTGGTAACGTTGGTCGTCGTTTACAGGCGCGACTGGAAGCGTTAGGGATCAAAACCTTACTTTGCGATCCGCCCCGCGCCGACCGTGGGGATGAGGGTGATTTCCGCTCGCTGGATGAGTTAGTCCAGCATGCGGATATTCTGACTTTCCATACGCCACTCTTTAAAGATGGTCCGTACAAAACGCTGCATCTGGCGGATGAAAAACTGATCCGCAGCCTGAAACCGGGAGCGATCCTGATTAACGCCTGCCGTGGCGCAGTCGTCGATAATACCGCCCTGCTGACCTGCCTGAGCGAAGGCCAGAAGTTAAGCGTAGTGCTGGATGTCTGGGAAGGCGAACCGGAACTTAACGTGGAATTGCTGAAAAAAGTGGATATCGGCACGCCGCATATCGCAGGCTATACCCTGGAAGGTAAAGCACGCGGTACTACGCAAGTGTTTGAAGCTTATAGCAAGTTTATTGGGCATGAACAGCACGTTGCGCTGGATACATTACTGCCCGCGCCAGAGTTTGGTCGCATTACGCTGCATGGCCCGCTCGATCAACCGACGCTGAAAAGGCTGGTGCATTTGGTGTATGATGTGCGCCGCGATGACGCACCGCTGCGTAAAGTCGCCGGGATACCGGGTGAGTTCGATAAACTGCGCAAAAACTATCTTGAGCGCCGTGAATGGTCATCTCTGTATGTGATTTGTGATGACGCCAGTGCGGCATCATTGCTGTGTAAACTGGGTTTTAACGCCGTTCATCATCCGGCACGTTAATCTCTTCTTCATGCTCTCTGCTGTAACATTGGCAGGGAGCTTTGCTATTTCTGGAGTAAACCACCATGTCTGAAGGCTGGAACATTGCCGTCCTGGGCGCAACTGGCGCTGTGGGCGAAGCCCTGCTTGAAACGCTGGCTGAACGTCAGTTCCCGGTTGGGGAAATTTATGCACTGGCACGTAACGAAAGCGCAGGCGAACAACTGCGCTTTGGTGGTAAGACAATCACCGTGCAGGATGCCGCTGAATTCGACTGGACGCAGGCGCAGCTGGCGTTTTTTGTCGCAGGCAAAGAAGCTACCGCTACCTGGGTTGAAGAAGCAACCAACTCAGGTTGTCTGGTGATCGACAGCAGCGGATTGTTTGCTCTCGAACCCGACGTACCGCTGGTGGTGCCGGAAGTAACCCCGTTTGTACTGACCGATTACCGCACCCGGAATGTCATCGCCGTACCAGACAGTCTGACCAGCCAACTGCTGGCGGCACTGAAACCGTTAATCGATCAGGGCGGTTTGTCGCGTATCAGCGTTACCAGCCTGATTTCAGCCTCCGCCCAGGGTAAAAAAGCGGTCGATGCGTTAGCGGGGCAGAGTGCTAAATTACTCAATGGCATTCCGATTGACGAAGAAGATTTCTTCGGGCGTCAGCTGGCGTTCAACATGCTGCCGTTACTGCCGGATAGCGAAGGTAGCGTGCGTGAAGAACGTCGTATCGTTGACGAAGTACGCAAAATCCTGCAGGACGAAGGGCTGATGATTTCGGCAAGCGTCGTCCAGGCACCGGTATTCTACGGTCATGCCCAGATGGTCAACTTTGAAGCACTGCGTCCGCTGGCGGCAGAAGAAGCGCGTGATGCGTTTGCTCAGGGCGAAGATATTGTGCTCTCTGAAGAGAACGAATTCCCGACTCAGGTAGGAGATGCTTCTGGTAGTCCGCATCTTTCTGTTGGCTGCGTACGTAATGACTACGGTATGCCGGAGCAAGTCCAGTTCTGGTCGGTGGCCGATAACGTTCGCTTTGGCGGCGCGCTGATGGCAGTAAAAATCGCCGAGAAACTGGTGCAGGAGTATCTGTACTAATGTCCGACCAGCAACAACCGCCAGTTTATAAAATTGCGCTGGGCATTGAGTACGACGGCAGTAGGTATTACGGCTGGCAACGGCAGAATGAAGTCCGCAGTGTGCAGGAGAAGCTGGAAAAGGCGCTCTCCCAGGTGGCGAACGAACCCATCACCGTCTTCTGCGCCGGGCGTACTGACGCAGGGGTACACGGTACCGGGCAGGTGGTGCATTTCGAAACGACCGCGCAGCGCAAAGACGCTGCGTGGACGTTAGGCGTAAATGCGAATTTACCTGGTGACATCGCCGTGCGTTGGGTTAAAGCTGTACCTGATGATTTTCATGCCCGATTTAGCGCCACGGCTCGCCGTTATCGCTACATCATCTACAATCATCGGCTGCGCCCGGCGGTACTGAGTAAAGGAGGAACCCATTTTTACGAGCCGCTGGACGCTGAACGGATGCATCGGGCTGCGCAATGCTTGCTGGGCGAGAATGATTTCACCTCGTTCCGTGCGGTGCAGTGTCAGTCCCGGACCCCGTGGCGCAACGTTATGCATATTAATGTCACGCGTCACGGTCCTTATGTGGTGGTAGATATCAAAGCGAATGCCTTTGTACATCATATGGTCAGGAATATTGTCGGCAGCCTGATGGAAGTCGGTGCCCACAACCAGCCGGAGAGCTGGATAGCAGAGTTGCTGGCGGCAAAGGACAGAACGCTGGCGGCAGCAACGGCAAAAGCGGAAGGGCTATATCTGGTCGCGGTGGATTTCCCTGACCGATATGATCTTCCAAAACCGCCAATGGGCCCGCTATTTCTGGCGGACTAACGAGAATAATGCTCGGAACATTTCAGGCTGTAGCCAACGTAGTTACAGCCTGATAGATGACGAGTACAAGGCATAGGCAAATATGGACCTGATTTATTTCCTCATCGATTTTATCCTGCACATTGACGTGCATCTGGCAGAGCTGGTCGCGGAGTACGGCGTCTGGGTTTATGCCATTTTGTTCTTAATTTTGTTCTGTGAAACCGGTCTGGTGGTAACGCCGTTTTTACCGGGTGATTCATTGCTGTTTGTTGCCGGAGCGTTGGCATCACTGGAGACCAACGATCTCAACGTCCATATGATGGTGGTGCTGATGCTGATCGCCGCGATTGTGGGTGACGCGGTCAATTACACTATCGGGCGGTTGTTCGGTGAAAAGTTATTCAGTAATCCCAATTCGAAAATTTTCCGTCGCAGTTATCTCGACAAAACCCATCAGTTTTATGAGAAACATGGCGGCAAAACGATTATTCTCGCCCGTTTTGTGCCGATCGTCAGAACGTTCGCCCCGTTTGTTGCGGGAATGGGCCACATGTCGTACCGTCATTTCGCCGCTTATAACGTGATTGGCGCACTGTTGTGGGTACTGCTTTTTACCTACGCAGGCTATTTCTTCGGCACGCTCCCCTTCATTCAGAGCAACCTTAAACTGATGATTGTTGGCATTATTTTTGTTTCAATATTGCCAGGTGTTTTCGAATTTATTCGCCACAAACGCGCAGCGGCACGCGCCGCAAAATAAAAAGTAACTCTGCGGTTCGACCACTTTTTTATCCAAAGTTTCGGGCTGTTATGTTTTAATGTGCAACATTCATGGTCTGTTGGGGGCAAAAATGGCATTATGCGTCCCCAAAGATAAAACTGGCATCGAACCAGGTTCAGACAGAAAGGTCCCTAATGAGCTGGATTGAACGAATTAAAAGCAACATTACTCCCACCCGCAAGGCGAGCATTCCTGAAGGGGTGTGGACTAAGTGTGATAGCTGCGGTCAGGTTTTATACCGCGCTGAGCTGGAACGTAATCTTGAGGTCTGTCCGAAGTGTGACCATCACATGCGTATGACAGCGCGTAATCGCCTGCATAGCCTGTTAGATGAAGGAAGCCTTGTGGAGCTGGGTAGCGAGCTTGAGCCGAAAGATGTGCTGAAGTTTCGTGACTCCAAGAAGTATAAAGACCGTCTGGCATCTGCGCAGAAAGAAACCGGCGAAAAAGATGCGCTGGTGGTGATGAAAGGCACTCTGTATGGAATGCCGGTTGTCGCTGCGGCATTCGAGTTCGCCTTTATGGGCGGTTCCATGGGATCTGTGGTAGGTGCGCGTTTCGTGCGTGCCGTTGAGCAGGCGCTGGAAGATAACTGCCCACTGATCTGCTTCTCCGCCTCTGGTGGCGCACGTATGCAGGAAGCACTGATGTCGCTGATGCAGATGGCGAAAACCTCTGCGGCACTGGCAAAAATGCAGGAGCGCGGCTTGCCGTACATCTCCGTGCTGACCGACCCGACCATGGGCGGTGTTTCTGCAAGTTTCGCCATGCTGGGCGATCTCAACATCGCTGAACCGAAAGCGTTAATTGGCTTTGCCGGTCCGCGAGTTATCGAACAGACCGTTCGCGAAAAACTGCCGCCAGGATTCCAGCGCAGTGAATTCCTGATCGAGAAGGGCGCGATCGACATGATCGTCCGTCGTCCGGAAATGCGCCTGAAACTGGCGAGCATTCTGGCGAAGTTGATGAATCTGCCAGCGCCGAATCCTGAAGCGCCGCGTGAAGGCGTAGTGGTGCCACCGGTACCGGATCAGGAACCTGAGGCCTGATAACTGATAAGGGCAGGGCCACTGGCTCTGCCCTTTTGCTATTCTCACCGTAACGAATCAGCGGATACCATGATTATCAAACGCACTCCTCAAGCCGCGTCGCCTCTGGCTTCGTGGCTTTCTTATCTGGAAAACCTGCACAGTAAAACTATCGATCTCGGCCTTGAGCGCGTGAGCCAGGTCGCGGCGCGTCTTGGCGTTCTGAAACCAGCGCCATTTGTGTTTACCGTTGCGGGTACTAATGGCAAAGGCACCACCTGCCGTACGCTGGAGTCGATTCTGATGGCGGCAGGGTACAAAGTGGGCGTCTACAGTTCGCCGCATCTGGTGCGTTATACCGAGCGCGTACGTGTGCAGGGTCAGGAATTGCCGGAATCGGCCCACACCGCTTCTTTTGCGGAGATTGAATCGGCACGCGGTGATATTTCCCTGACCTATTTCGAGTACGGTACGCTCTCGGCGTTGTGGCTGTTCAAGCAGGCACAACTTGACGTAGTGATTCTGGAAGTAGGGCTGGGCGGTCGTCTGGACGCAACCAATATTGTCGATGCCGATGTCGCGGTAGTAACCAGTATTGCGCTGGATCATACCGACTGGCTGGGGCCAGATCGTGAAAGTATTGGTCGCGAGAAAGCAGGTATCTTTCGCAGCGAAAAACCGGCAATTGTCGGTGAGCCGGAGATGCCTTCTACCATTGCTGATGTGGCGCAGGAAAAAGGTGCACTGCTACAACGTCGGGGCGTTGAGTGGAACTATTCCGTCACCGATCATGACTGGACGTTTAGCGATGCTCACGGCACGCTGGAAAATCTGCCGTTGCCGCTTGTCCCGCAACCGAATGCCGCAACGGCGCTGGCGGCACTGCGTGCCAGCGGGCTGGAGGTCAGTGAAAATGCCATTCGCGACGGGATTGCCAGCGCAATTTTGCCGGGACGTTTCCAGATTGTGAGCGAGTCGCCACGCGTTATTTTTGATGTCGCGCATAATCCACATGCGGCGGAATATCTCACCGGGCGTATGAAAGCGCTACCGAAAAACGGGCGCGTGCTGGCGGTTATCGGTATGCTACATGATAAAGATATTGCCGGAACTCTGGCCTGGTTGAAAAGCGTGGTTGATGACTGGTATTGTGCGCCACTGGAAGGGCCGCGCGGTGCCACGGCAGAACAACTGCTTGAGCATTTGGGTAACGGCAAATCATTTGATAGCGTTGCGCAGGCATGGGATGCCGCAATGGCGGACGCTAAAGCGGAAGACACCGTGCTGGTGTGTGGTTCGTTCCACACGGTCGCACATGTCATGGAAGTGATTGACGCGAGGAGAAGCGGTGGCAAGTAAGTTTCAGAATCGGTTAGTGGGCACGATCGTGCTGGTAGCGCTGGGGGGGATTGTACTTCCAGGGCTGCTGGACGGGCAGAAAAAACATTATCAGGATGAGTTCGCGGCTATCCCGCTGGTGCCAAAAGCGGGCGATCGCGATGAGCCTGATATGATGCCAGCCGCCACCCAGGCGTTGCCGACGCAGCCGCCGGAAGGCGCAGCGGAAGAGGTACGGGCAGGTGATGCCGCAGCACCGTCGCTCGATCCGGCCACTATTGCAGCCAATAACACCGAGTTTGAACCGGAACCTGCACCGGTCGTCCCACCGAAGCCGAAACCGGTGGAGCCGCCTAAGCCGAAGGTTGAAGCACCACCTGCGCCGAAGCCAGAACCGAAGCCGGTCGTGGAAGAAAAAGCAGCGCCAACGGGTAAAGCCTATGTTGTGCAACTGGGCGCGCTGAAAAATGCCGATAAAGTGAATGAGATTGTCGGTAAGCTGCGCGGTGCCGGTTATCGGGTTTATACGTCGCCATCCACGCCAGTGCAGGGTAAAATTACCCGTATTCTGGTTGGGCCAGATGCCTCGAAAGATAAGCTGAAAGGATCGCTGGGTGAGCTCAAGCAGCTTTCTGGCTTAAGTGGCGTGGTAATGGGCTATACACCGAATTAATACGGTCTTGCCTGATGCGACGCTGGCGCATCTTATCAGGCCTGTGCAG
>OAWF01001014.1_pt1 | contig 8292 bp, 6 predicted proteins | sample 1495411 | NCBI WGS metagenome assembly OAWF01 (sample SAMEA2580150, study PRJEB22360) | human gut metagenome | biome: human gut; feature: human-associated habitat; material: faeces | place: Denmark | collected 2008/2010 | reverse complement strand
CTGCCATGCCGTACCCCGGAGTAATGATCACTGAATGGGAGTTTTTCAGCAGTTCCGCTGTCTCTTCTGCGGTGATTTCGCGGTGCTCGCCCACTTCCTGATCATCACCAGTAGAAGAGCCGTCGGTGCCGAAACCACCCGCAATAACGCTGATAAAGGAACGGTTCATCGCCTTACACATAATGTAAGAAAGGATAGCCCCCGAAGAACCGACCAGCGCACCGGTCACAATCAGCAGGGCGTTGCTGAGCATAAAGCCCGCAGCCGCAGCCGCCCAGCCGGAGTACGAGTTCAGCATCGACACCACCACTGGCATATCTGCACCACCGATGGAGGCGACTAAATGCCAGCCGAATACCAGCGCAATGGCGGTCATTATCAGCAATGCCAGCACTTGCAGGCCGACGCTATCCGTGCGAACAAATACAATCAGTAGCAGGAAGGAAACGACCAGAGCTGCCAGGTTCATTTTGTGACGGTTTGGCAGCATCAACGGTTTAGACGAAATCTTGCCACACAGTTTGCCGAACGCCACCACCGAACCCGTAAACGTTACCGCCCCGATGAAGATACCGAGGAACACTTCCGTCAGGTGAATATTGACCAGAATCGGTGCCATTCCCGCGTCATGATGCAGATAGCTGTTAAAGCCAACCAGCACTGCCGCCAGACCCACGAAGCTATGCAGGATCGCCACCAGTTCTGGCATTTCGGTCATTTCAACTTTCTTCGCCAGACGGATACCAATTGCCCCACCAATAACCATCGCCAGCAAGATCCAGCCAACATTACCCGTATCCGGTCCAAAAATGGTTGCGATTAACGCAATCGCCATCCCGGCGATACCGAAATTGTTACCCTGGCGAGACGTTTCATGTTTCGAAAGCCCGGCCAGACTGAAGATAAACAGGATCGCGGCAACAATGTATGCAGCTGTAACTAATCCTCCAGACATATGTTACCCCTTAATTTTTGCGGAACATTTTCAGCATGCGCTGAGTCACGGTGAAGCCACCGAAAATATTAATGCTGGCTATAAGCACCGCGATAAAACTAAGGAAGCTAACCCAGCCGCCCTGGCCAATCTGCAACAGTGCTCCGACAACAATAATCCCTGAAATCGCGTTGGTGACCGACATCAACGGTGTATGCAGCGCGTGCGATACATTCCACACCACGTAATAACCGACAACGCAGGCCAGCGCGAACACAGTGAAGTGTCCAAGGAACTCTTTTGGCGCAACGCTTGCCATCCAGCCGAAAAGGATGATTGCCAACGCCATCAACGCGTATTTACGCCACGGTGAGCAGGCACATTTTTCCTCAGTTTTCACTTCCGGTGCCGCTTTTTGTGCCGCCTGCGGCTGAGCTGATACCTGAATCGGCGGTGCCGGCCAGGTAATTTCGCCCGCACGGATCACGGTCACGCCACGAATCACCACATCATCAAAATCCACAGTGATGTTGCCGTCTTTCTCTTTGCACAACAGTTTCAGCAGATTAACGAGGTTAGTGCCGTAAAGCTGTGAGGATTGCGTCGGCAGACGGCCCGGAAGATCGGTGTAACCAATTACTTTGACACCATTTTCCGTAGTGAAGATTTCACCCGGCACGGTGTATTCACAGTTGCCGCCGTTTTGGGCTGCCAGGTCGACAATCACACTGCCCGCCTTCATGGAGTCAACCATTTCACGGGTAATTAGCTTCGGCGCTGGTTTGCCTGGAATAAGCGCGGTGGTGACAATGATATCGACCTCTTTTGCCTGGGCGGCAAAGAGTTCCATTTCCGCTTTGATGAACGCGTCCGACATCACTTTGGCATAGCCATCGCCGCTGCCCGCTTCCTCTTTAAAATCCAGCTCGAGGAATTCTGCGCCCATACTTTGAACTTGTTCTTTCACTTCCGGGCGGGTGTCGAATGCACGCACAATCGCGCCGAGACTGTTTGCTGCGCCAATGGCGGCCAGACCTGCGACACCGGCACCAATCACCATCACTTTTGCCGGTGGCACTTTCCCGGCCGCAGTGATTTGTCCGGTAAAGAAGCGCCCAAATTCATGTGCCGCTTCAACAATGGCGCGATAACCGGCGATATTCGCCATCGAGCTTAGTGCGTCCAGCGATTGTGCGCGTGAGATACGCGGCACAGAGTCCATCGCCATCACGGTCACGTTACGTTCCGCAAGTTTTTGCATTAATTCCGGATTCTGCGCAGGCCAGATAAAACTCACCAGCGTTGTCCCAGGATTCAGTAACGCAATTTCATCATCTAACGGCGCATTGACCTTCAGAATGATCTCTGACTGCCAGACGCTATTCCCTTCTACAATTTCAGCGCCCGCTTGCACAAACGCTTTATCGTCAAAACTTGCCAGTTGACCCGCGCCGCTCTCTACCGCGACGGTAAAACCCAGTTTCAGCAGCTGTTCCACTGTTTTTGGCGTTGCTGCAACACGGGTTTCATTGGTTAACCGTTCTCTTGGTATGCCAATTCGCATGATATTCCCTTCCATCGGTTTTATTGATGATGGTTTGCCTGTGTCAGGAGCCACACAAGCCGCTCATGTACGAGCTAAATGTTACTCCGTTAAAATAAATTAGTAACAAACGCCCTATAACGTACTGAAAATTATGCCTGTGATCTAGCGCCAAAAATCAGTATTTCGGCGTGAACTCGCAAAATATTAACGATTCAGCCGTGATAGTGGGATAAACACCTTAGAACGCCGGATAAAGACTGATAATTGTCTTCGGCGGCCGGGTAAAACGAGACATCGCCCCGGCACAAATCACTACTTAACATTAAATTAACTTATACAATTCAGTTGCTTCAGTAGTATTGATGGTGATACGGCTGTTTTTTAAGCATAGACGGTCATTTGAGCAGAATTAAAATTGGTTTAAGGAATGTGATATGAAAAATGACGCAGACAGTTACACCGTTTAAATGCAATAATCAGCCACGTTTCTCGTTAATAACAATACCAGTACCTGGTTTGCGCAAGGCGAAGGATTATTTTTATGAAGCTTAAGAACACCCTCCTGGCGTCGGCACTGCTTTCTGCTACGGCATTCTCCGTTAACGCAGCAACAGAACTGACACCGGAGCAAGCGGCAGCGGTTAAACCTTTTGACCGTGTAGTGGTTACCGGTCGTTTTAATGCTATTGGCGAAGCGGTGAAAGCCGTTTCTCGTCGCGCAGATAAAGAAGGTGCCGCCTCTTTTTATGTTGTCGACACTTCTGATTTTGGTAACAGCGCTAACTGGCGTGTGGTCGCTGACCTCTATAAAGCCGATGCTGAAAAAGCAGAAGAAACAAGTAATCGCGTAATTAACGGTGTTGTCGAACTGCCGAAAGATCAGGCTGTTCTGATTGAACCGTTTGACACGGTCACCGTCCAGGGCTTCTATCGTAGCCAGCCAGAAGTCAATGATGCCATCACCAAAGCAGCAAAAGCGAAAGGTGCCTACTCTTTCTACATCGTTCGTCAAATCGATGCCAACCAGGGCGGCAACCAGCGTATTACTGCATTCATCTATAAAAAAGATGCTAAGAAACGTATCGTCCAGAGCCCGGATGTCATCCCGGCAGATTCCGAAGCAGGACGTGCAGCTCTGGCTGCCGGTGGCGAAGCTGCGAAGAAAGTTGAGATCCCGGGTGTTGCGACTACCGCATCACCAAGTTCTGAAGTCGGTCGCTTCTTTGAAACCCAGTCATCAAAAGGCGGGCGTTACACCGTCACGCTCCCGGATGGCACTAAAGTCGAAGAACTGAACAAAGCGACCGCAGCGATGATGGTCCCGTTCGACAGCATCAAATTCTCTGGCAACTACGGCAACATGACCGAAGTCTCCTATCAGGTTGCGAAACGTGCCGCGAAGAAAGGTGCTAAGTATTCCCACACCCCCCGCCAGTGGCAGGAACGTGGTAATAACCTGACCGTCAGCGCAGATCTGTATAAATAACTATTCAGTTACTCCTATAAGGCGGCTTGATGCCGCCTTTCGCATTTTTAGTCACAAATTTCCCCGCGACCATTGCATGCAGACACATCTCTTCGTAAAATCCCGCGCTTCAGTGGCAAACTCCATTTTTATGCGTTTTGCCCTAATATTTATTCTTCTTATCACGTTTTAATCACTGGATATCGATGGAAAAGAAACTGGGACTGAGCGCACTCACCGCGCTGGTATTAAGCTCAATGCTGGGCGCGGGTGTTTTCAGTCTGCCGCAAAATATGGCGGCAGTTGCCAGCCCGGCAGCACTGCTCATCGGCTGGGGTATTACTGGCGCTGGCATTTTATTGCTGGCCTTTGCCATGCTGATCCTCACGCGCATTCGTCCCGAACTTGACGGCGGTATCTTTACCTATGCCCGCGAAGGGTTTGGCGAGCTAATCGGCTTTTGTTCCGCATGGGGATACTGGCTGTGCGCAGTCATCGCCAACGTCTCCTATCTGGTGATCGTTTTTTCCGCGTTAAGCTTTTTTACGGACACGCCGGAATTGCGCCTGTTTGGCGATGGTAATACCTGGCAATCGATCGTCGGTGCATCGACTTTATTGTGGATTGTTCACTTTTTGATCCTGCGCGGGGTGCAAACCGCTGCCAGCATTAACCTGGTGGCGACACTGGCAAAACTGTTGCCGCTGGGTCTGTTTGTTGTACTGGCGATGATGATGTTCAAACTGGATACCTTCAAGCTCGACTTCACCGGACTTGCACTTGGCGTACCCGTGTGGGAACAGGTGAAAAACACCATGCTGATCACCCTGTGGGTTTTCATTGGTGTGGAAGGTGCCGTGGTTGTTTCTGCGCGTGCGCGTAATAAGCGTGATGTTGGCAAAGCGACACTGCTGGCGGTTCTCTCCGCTCTGGGCGTTTATTTGCTGGTAACGCTGCTTTCGCTGGGCGTGGTGGCACGTCCTGAACTGGCTGAAATTCGTAACCTGTCAATGGCCGGTCTGATGGTGGAAATGATGGGACCGTGGGGCGAAATCATCATCGCTGCCGGTTTGATCGTTTCCGTTTGCGGCGCGTACTTAAGCTGGACCATCATGGCAGCAGAAGTTCCGTTCCTTGCAGCCACTCATAAAGCATTCCCGCGCATTTTTGCGCGCCAGAACGCACAAGCTGCGCCATCCGCTTCACTGTGGCTGACCAACATCTGCGTGCAAATTTGTCTGGTGCTCATCTGGCTGACCGGTTCCGATTACAACACATTGCTGACCATCGCCTCAGAAATGATTCTGGTGCCCTATTTCCTGGTCGGCGCGTTCTTGCTGAAAATCGCAACCCGTCCACTGCATAAGGCGGTAGGTGTCGGTGCCTGCATTTATGGCTTATGGTTACTGTACGCCTCTGGTCCAATGCACTTGCTGTTATCCGTTGTTCTGTATGCGCCGGGGCTGCTGGTTTTCCTGTACGCGCGTAAAACGCATACACATGATAATGTACTGAACCGTCAGGAAATGGTGCTGATTGGCATGCTGTTAATTGCCTCAGTTCCGGCGACCTGGATGCTGGTGGGATAACGTTCATCCCATCGTTGGATAGCAAAGGAGATAACGATGGGTAAAACCCAGTCCTTGCCAATATTAATTACTGGCGGAGGTCGCCGCATCGGCCTCGCCCTCGCATGGCATTTCATTAATCAAAAGCAACCGGTGATTGTCAGCTATCGGACGCACTATCCCGCCATTGATGGACTGATTAAGGCAGGTGCGCAGTGTATTCAGGCTGATTTTTCGACCAACGACGGTGTGATGGCGTTTGCCGATGAAGTACTAAAAAGCACCCATGGTCTGCGTGCTATTTTGCATAACGCCAGCGCGTGGATGGCGGAAAAACCGGGAGCGCCACTGACCGATGTACTGGCTTGCATGATGCAGATCCACGTTAATACCCCATACCTGCTCAACCATGCTCTGGAAAGATTACTGCGTGGGCACGGACACGCCGCCAGCGATATCATTCACTTTACCGATTATGTGGTGGAGCGCGGTAGCGACAAACATATTGCGTATGCTGCAAGCAAAGCGGCACTGGATAATATGACCCGCTCGTTTGCCCGCAAGCTGGCACCGGAAGTGAAAGTGAATTCTATTGCGCCATCGCTGATCCTGTTTAATGAACATGATGATGCTGAATATCGACAACAGGCGCTGAATAAATCACTGATGAAAACAGCGCCTGGCGAGAAAGAAGTGATCGACCTGGTCGATTACTTACTTACCAGCTGCTTTGTCACCGGACGCAGTTTCCCTCTTGATGGCGGTCGTCATCTGCGTTAATGCAGCTTTATCCAGCATATAATCAACACCCATGCGCTTATTCCCCAGCACGCAACATAACCAACAAAAGCAGCGGGCAAGCGCATCATTCCGGTGAAATACCATAGCGCCGCCAGGTAAACAAAATAGGGAATAATCGGCCACATACTAAAAATGATGGTTGCGCGTAAGGCTTCAATGCCGCGTTCGCTGGCAACAATATAATGCGCGATAAGCGCAAAGGTCGGGAAAAGTGGAATCAGCCCGGCGATATAATAATTTTTCGTTTTTGCTAAAACACCAATCAACAGCACTACCAGCGCACCGAGCGCGGCTTTGATTACCAGCCCCATCTTTTTACCTTAACACTTCCATAACAAGTCATCAGTAGAATACCTGATGAAACCTTGTTTAGAAACGATTGATAGTAAGTAAAAACAGTGCGGTGTATTGTGACGTTTTTATATCTACCGTGAATGTTATGAACACTATCGTATTTGTGGAAGATGATGCGGAAGTCGGTGCACTGATTGCCGCATACCTGGCAAAACATGATATGCAGGTTACCGTAGAGCCGCGCGGCGACCGGGCCGAAGAAACTATTCTGCGAGAAAATCCGGATTTGGTGTTACTCGACATCATGCTACCAGGCAAGGACGGCATGACCATTTGTCGTGATTTACGCGCAAAGTGGTCCGGACCGATTGTTCTTCTAACCTCTCTCGATAGCGATATGAACCACATCCTGGCACTGGAAATGGGCGCCTGCGACTATATTCTCAAAACGACGCCCCCTGCTGTTTTGCTAGCGCGTTTACGCTTGCATTTGCGTCAGAATGAGCAAGCCACAGTGACCAAAGGTATTCAGGAAACGTCTCTGACTCCCTACAAAGCCCTGCATTTCGGCACGTTGACCATCGATCCCATCAACCGCGTAGTCTCCCTGGCTAACACTGAAATCTCGCTCTCGACAGCTGATTTCGAATTATTGTGGGAATTAGCTACCCATGCCGGGCAAATCATGGACCGCGATGCATTGCTGAAAAATTTACGCGGCGTCAGTTATGACGGACTGGATCGTAGCGTGGACGTGGCTATTTCGCGGTTAAGAAAAAAACTGCTCGATAACGCCGCAGAACCTTATCGTATTAAAACCGTGCGTAACAAAGGCTATCTTTTTGCGCCTCATGCGTGGGAATAAGCGATGAAAAAACTGTTTATCCAGTTTTACCTGTTATTGTTTGTCTGCTTCCTTGTGATGTCTCTGCTGTTCGGGCTGGTGTACAAATTTACCGCCGAACGCGCAGGCAAACAGTCGCTGGATGATTTGATGAACAGTTCGCTGTATCTGATGCGCAGCGAATTGCGTGAGATCCCCCCACACGACTGGGGTAAGACGCTGAAAGAGATGGATTTAAATCTCTCTTTCGATCTGCGTGTCGAGCCACTGAGTAAATACCATCTTGATGATATTTCCATGCACCGGCTGCGTGGCGGCGAAATTGTCGCTCTGGACGATCAGTACACTTTTTTGCAACGTATCCCGCGCAGCCACTACGTGCTGGCAGTTGGTCCTGTTCCTTATCTTTATTACCTCCATCAGATGCGATTGCTGGATATCGCCCTGATCGCTTTTATTGCCATTTCCCTCGCCTTTCCGGTGTTTATCTGGATGCGTCCGCACTGGCAGGATATGTTAAAACTGGAAGCAGCGGCGCAACGATTTGGCGATGGGCATCTCAGTGAGCGTATCCACTTTGATGAAGGTTCGAGCTTTGAACGACTTGGCGTCGCATTTAACCAGATGGCGGACAATATCAACGCCTTGATTGCCAGCAAAAAACAGCTTATTGACGGTATCGCTCACGAACTGCGAACACCGTTAGTGCGCCTGCGTTATCGACTGGAGATGAGCGATAACCTGAGCGCCGCCGAATCCCAGGCGTTGAATCGCGATATCAGTCAACTTGAAGCTTTAATTGAAGAGCTGCTGACTTATGCCCGACTCGACCGCCCACAA
>OAWF01001004.1_pt1 | contig 8406 bp, 8 predicted proteins | sample 1495411 | NCBI WGS metagenome assembly OAWF01 (sample SAMEA2580150, study PRJEB22360) | human gut metagenome | biome: human gut; feature: human-associated habitat; material: faeces | place: Denmark | collected 2008/2010 | reverse complement strand
ATGCTGCCGGTCTCCCGCACCCACACGCGCACCCGCCAATACGGCTTGCGTTGCCAGCTTCAGGTTTTCCCACCAGTTTTCAGGGTTCTGTTCCGCCCATCCCGGCTTCACGGCTATGATTTCCGCTTCCGTCTTCGGGAAGAACGCGGAAGATACGCACTTACCGCTTTCTGCATTTACCAAGCTCGCTTTAACGGACGAGCTGCCGATGTCATATCCTAATAAATACATGTCTTTGAGTTTATATTGTTAAATTTTCGATTTATTCCGTATCAGGTTTTGAATTCAGGCGTCTTGCCTACCGCCTTACCTTATTATATATCTTCTTGTCGAACCGGTAATACCGTGCCGCACGATGGGCAACTCCCTGCTGCTTCTCTTCCAAAGGAACCACATACTCCATAAGAGCTATCTTTTTGTGGAAATTGCGTACATCTATCTGTTTCCCGTACAAGAGTTCATACAGCGTACGGAGCTGGGATGCGGTGAACTTACGCGGAAGCAGGTCGAAAAGAGAAGACGGGTTGAACTCGATATACTGGCGGATGTAGGTTATCGCCTCTTTTATGATAAGGTTGTGGTCGAAAGCCAGTGCCTTGATATCCGGCAAGGCAACCCAATTTGCCATATACTCGTCCAGGCCGCGGTTGAGCGTACGGTCTATCTTCACGAGAGAAAGGTAGGCAATGGTCACGATACGCTCTACTTTGGACTGCATGGCACGTTCCAGCCAATGCACGTCTCTGGGGTCTTTGGTGCGGTTCTTGGAGCCGAACGCCTTGAACTGCATCAGATTTACGTTCTTAAGTCCCGTCAGTTCATTCAGAACCCGCTGGGCGGCTTCGTCCAAATCTTCATCCATATAAATCAAACTGCCGGGCAGCTTCATATCATGGAAGACTTCACCCTCTTCTTCTCCGGCACGTTTAACCAGCAAGACTTTCAACTGCTCTCCGTCAAAACCAATCACCACACAGTCTACCGAAATATGATTGTTTGCCAATGGCGTATTTTGTTCCACGTTTTGCATAATATTTTCGTTTAAGCGCTGCAAATATAATGAGGTTTTTCAAATATGCAATAAGTAAAAAGGATATTTTTACAATGTTATAAAGCATTATTTTTCAAATATATACATATCGTATATCTTACAATATCATCTTATTGTGTTATCGTATAAAATACAATATGTAATTTAAATCCGTAGCAGCAAGGGGTAATTGTAGCAGATACAATAACTATGAAGTACCTAATTCTTAAGGATTTCTATATCCGTACATTTATCTTGCCAGAGGGGGACATATTGTATTGCAGACGTATGTGAAAAAGGTACATTGCACAAAAAACGCCCTTTTGTGCGGTGGTTATCAGAAAAACCTATACCTTTGCACCACTTTTTATTAAACACTAAAAATTAATGAAGATGAAAGCATTTGTATTTCCGGGTCAAGGCGCCCAATTCGTAGGAATGGGTAAAGACCTGTACGAAAATTCGGCTTTGGCCAAAGAACTTTTTGAAAAAGCAAATGATATCCTCGGATATCGTATTACAGATATCATGTTCAACGGTACAGACGAAGATTTGCGCCAGACCAAAGTAACACAGCCTGCCGTATTCCTTCACTCCGTAATCTCCGCACTCTGCATGGGCGACGACTTTAAGCCCGAAATGACCGCCGGCCACTCACTCGGTGAGTTCTCCGCATTGGTTGCTGCCGGTGCGTTAAGCTTTGAAGACGGCTTGAAGCTGGTTTATGCCCGTGCCATGGCTATGCAGAAAGCCTGTGAAGCACAGCCTTCTACAATGGCTGCCATTATCGCTTTGCCGGATGAAAAAGTGGAAGAAATCTGTGCACAGGTTAGCTCTGAAGGTGAAGTCTGCGTAGCTGCCAACTACAACTGTCCGGGACAGATCGTTATTTCCGGTTCTATCGAAGGCATCAACAAAGCTTGCGAACTGATGAAAGCTGCCGGAGCGAAACGTGCTTTGCCTTTGAAAGTAGGCGGCGCATTCCACTCTCCGTTGATGAACCCTGCCAAAGTTGAACTGGAAGCGGCTATCAACGCAACCGAGTTCCACACTCCGAAGTGCCCTGTATATCAGAATGTGGATGCCCTTCCTCATACCGACCCTGCTGAAATCAAGAAAAATCTTGTTGCACAACTGACAGCTTCCGTACGCTGGACTCAAACAGTCAAGAATATGGTTGCCGACGGTGCTGCCGACTTCACGGAATGCGGTCCGGGTGCAGTATTGCAAGGACTTATCAAGAAGATTGACGGCGGTGTAACAGCTCACGGCATTGCATAATTCATAAAAAAATTCTTTTTAGAATTACCTCTTATGAGGGGTCAAAATACACCTGATGACTTCTTTTAGGCACGGATTACACAGATTTCACGGAACAAAGAATAAAGGAATCTGTGTTTTCCGTGCAATTTGTATTTCTGTGAAACCCGTGTAATCCGTGCTTAAAAAGAAACAAACAGCAAGCGAAGTTTAGTTTTGGCATACTCTCATCTTTTTTATTCCTTATTCAATATTATTGTTCATTATTGCTCCCCTTTAAGAAAAAATCCTCTCCTTTTCTTTTTTATCTCCTATTTTCCCTTACCTTTGCCACCGTAAAGACAAAGGGGTGCCCCGACGGGCTGAGATTATACCCTCGAACCTGATGCAGTTAGTACTGCCGTAGGAATTGGATATTTTTTTCTTCTTAGAACTTACCTTAACGGTACTTCTTTGTATTTACTTCCATTGTTTTATTTAACAGAAACAGAAACATGAAAGTATCAATCAACAACAAGGAAGTGGAAACCGATGCCGTTACCCTCTTACAACTCACAACCGAGCTTTCCTTACCGGCGCAGGGCGTGGCCGTTGCTGCCAATAACCGTATGATTCCACGTACGGAATGGGCGGATTATGCTCTGTCCGAAGGAATATCCATCGTAATAATAAAAGCTGCCTGCGGCGGATAGGCTATGGAAAAGGTTCAGTTCATTACACATTATACCAAAAGGTATTCTTACCTCGACTCCGCCCGCATGGCTTTGGAAGGCGGTTGCCGCTGGATACAGCTGCGCATGAAAGATGCGGCGGAAACCGAAATACTGCCCGTAGCCGCGGAAGTGCGAAAGCTCTGCAACGATTATGGCGCCATATTCATCATCGACGACCACGTGGAACTGGTAAAGGAAATCCGGGCGGATGGCGTGCATCTCGGCAAGAACGATATGCCCGTTACCGAAGCGCGACGCATACTCGGAGAGGAATATATCATAGGCGGTACAGCCAACACGTACGAAGACGTAAAGAAACATTGGCTCGACGGAGTAAATTACATCGGCTGCGGACCGTTCAGATATACCACCACCAAGCAGAAACTCAGCCCTATTCTGGGTTTGGAAGGATATAAAGAAATTATCCGTCAAATGCGGGCTGATAATATCAACCTGCCTATCGTCGCTATCGGCGGGATTACTTTTGCCGATATTCTGTCTGTCATGCAGACAGGCGTTACGGGCATCGCCCTTTCGGGCACGGTGCTGCGGGCGGATAATCCGGTGGAAGAGATGCAAAGGATTCTTACGGAAACCAATCAGGCAGGCAAAATCAACCAAACAGCCAATTACTGAAATAACAAATAAAAAAAGATATGGAGAAATTAATCATTGCGGGACGCGAATTCAACTCCCGTCTGTTTTTGGGAACGGGAAAATTCAATTCCAATGAAATCATGGAACAGTCCATTCTGGCATCCGGTACGGAAATGGTAACGGTAGCCATGAAGCGTATAGAACTGGATAATGAAGAAGACGATATGCTGAAACATATCCGTCATCCGCATATCCAGCTTCTGCCCAATACTTCCGGTGTGCGCACTGCCGAAGAAGCCGTATTTGCCGCGCAAATGGCACGCGAAGCATTCGGAACGAACTGGCTGAAACTGGAAATCCACCCCGACCCGCGTTACCTTCTTCCCGACTCCACCGAAACCTTGAAAGCCACGGAAGAGCTGGTGAAACTGGGTTTCATAGTCCTTCCTTATTGCCAGGCAGACCCCACGCTTTGCAAACGTCTGGAAGAAGCCGGAGCCGCTACCGTCATGCCACTGGGTGCGCCTATCGGCACGAATAAAGGATTACAGACCCGTGATTTCCTTCGGATTATCATCGAACAGGCAAACGTTCCGGTGGTAGTAGATGCCGGTATCGGTGCTCCCAGCCATGCCGCCGAAGCAATGGAGATGGGCGCTTCCGCCTGCCTGGTCAACACTGCCATTGCCGTAGCGGGCAATCCCGTAACTATGGCCGAAGCCTTCAAGCAAGCCGTAGAAGCCGGACGCACGGCCTATGAAGCCGGATTGGGACTGCAAGCCGACAATTTTGTGGCGGAAGCCAGTTCGCCTCTCACTGCATTTCTCGATGAATGACACACATTATATAATATAAGCTATGAAATCAAGAATAAAATATCCCCGCTCGGAGAAAGTATATCTGCCGGGAACAATCTATCCGGAACTTCGCGTAGGTATGCGTAAAGTAGAGCAAGTGCCTAGTACAACCTTTGCAGGCGAAGAAAAAGTCATTACTCCCAATCCGGACATTTACATTTATGACACCAGCGGTCCGTTCAGCGACCCCGATATAGAAATCGACCTTAAGAAAGGGCTGCCCCGTCTGCGCGAACCCTGGATTCTGCACCGCAACGATGTGGAGCAACTGCCGGAGATTACCTCGGAATACGGCCGCATGCGCCGTGACGACAAGTCGCTCGACCACCTGCGCTTTGAACATATCTCACTACCCTATCGTGCCAAACGGGGCAAATGCTGCACGCAGATGTATTACGCCAAGCAAGGCATCATCACCCCCGAAATGGAATATGTGGCAATCCGCGAGAACATGAACTGTGCCGAATTGGGGATAGAAACGCATATCACTCCCGAATTTGTCCGCCGGGAAATAGCGGAAGGCCGTGCCCTTCTTCCCGCCAACATCAATCACCCCGAAGCCGAGCCCATGATTATCGGCCGTAACTTCCTGGTGAAAATCAATACGAATATCGGTAATTCCGCCACCACTTCAAGCATCGACGAAGAAGTGGAAAAAGCCCTTTGGAGCTGTAAATGGGGCGGTGACACCCTGATGGATTTATCTACCGGAGAAAATATCCACGAAACCCGCGAATGGATTATCCGCAACTGTCCGGTTCCCGTAGGTACGGTTCCCATTTATCAGGCATTGGAGAAAGTGAACGGCAAAGTGGAAGACCTCACGTGGGAGCTCTACCGCGATACCTTGATTGAACAGTGCGAACAAGGCGTAGACTACTTCACCATACACGCTGGTATCCGCCGCCACAATGTACACCTGGCCGACAAGCGTCTGTGCGGCATCGTGAGCCGCGGCGGAAGCATCATGAGCAAATGGTGTCTGGTGCACGACCGCGAAAGCTTTCTGTACGAACATTTCGACGACATCTGCGATATATTGGCGCAATACGATGTAGCCGTTTCCTTGGGCGACGGCCTGCGTCCCGGCTCTACGTACGATGCCAACGACGAAGCGCAGTTTGCCGAACTCGATACCATGGGCGAGCTTGTGCTCCGCGCCTGGGCAAAGAACGTGCAAGCTTTTATCGAAGGACCCGGACACGTGCCCATGCACAAGATTAAGGAGAATATGGAACGCCAGATAGAGAAATGCCACAATGCGCCGTTCTACACACTCGGCCCGTTGGTTACGGACATTGCACCGGGCTACGACCATATCACTTCGGCTATCGGTGCGGCGCAAATCGGCTGGCTGGGCACGGCCATGCTGTGCTACGTCACCCCGAAAGAGCACCTTGCACTGCCCGACAAAGAAGATGTGCGCACAGGTGTCATCACCTATAAGATAGCCGCCCATGCCGCCGACCTTGCCAAAGGACACCCCGGTGCACAAGTACGCGACAACGCCCTGAGCAAGGCACGCTATGAGTTCCGCTGGAAAGACCAGTTCGACTTGTCGCTCGACCCCGAACGGGCACAGACTTATTTCCGGGCCGGACATCACATCGACGGAGAATACTGCACGATGTGCGGGCCTAACTTCTGCGCAATGCGGTTGTCAAGGGAACTGGGAAAGAAAAAGGAATAACTTGTCAGGCTGGAATACAGAGACAACAGATTTATTTTCACGTCTTTGTATTCTATCCGTTTCATTAGCGAATTGTTTTTATCATAGAATAAAATGTTTTCAGACGAATTAGAAAAAATATCCTGGGAAGAAACGACCCGGCGCATCAATGCCAAAACAGATGCGGACGTGCGTCGTGCCCTATCCAAAGAATATTGTGACGTAGAGGATTTTATGGCACTCATCTCACCGGCTGCCGTCCCCTATCTGGAAACAATGGCACGTTTAAGCAAGAAGTACACGGAAGAGCGTTTCGGAAAAACGATTTCCATGTTTGTGCCGTTGTATATTACGAACTCCTGTACCAACTCGTGCGTGTACTGCGGTTTCCACATCAGCAATCCCATGCCCCGCACCATACTGACGGAAGAGGAGATTGTAAACGAATACAAGGCTATCAAAAAGCTCGCGCCTTTTGAAAACCTGCTGCTGGTTACGGGTGAAAATCCTGCCAAAGCCGGTGTTCCGTACATCGCCCGCGCGCTCGATTTGGCAAAACCTTATTTCAGCAACCTGAAGATTGAGGTAATGCCCCTGAAAGCCGAAGAGTATGCCGAACTGAAAGAGCATGGCATGAACGGCGTTATCTGTTTCCAGGAAACCTACCACAAGGCAAACTATAACATCTATCACCCGCGCGGCATGAAGTCCAGATTCGAATGGCGTGTCAACGGTTTCGACCGCATGGGGCAGGCAGGCGTACATTCCATCGGCATGGGTGTGCTGATAGGTCTGGAGAAAGAATGGAGAACGGATATCTGTATGATGGCGTATCACCTGCGCTATCTCCAGAAGCATTACTGGAAAACGAAATACAGCGTCAACTTCCCGCGTATGCGCCCTTCGGAAAACGGCGGCTTCCAACCCAATGTGGTAATGAGCGACCGCGAACTGGCACAAGTTACATTTGCCATGCGGATATTCGACCATGATGTGGACATATCCTACTCTACCCGCGAACCGGCTTTCATACGCGACCACATGGCCACTCTGGGAGTCACTACCATGAGCGCGGAAAGCAAAACGGAACCGGGCGGATATTACAGCTATCCGCAGACTTTGGAGCAATTCCACGTCAGCGACGAGCGCAAGGCCGTAGAAGTAGACAAAGCCTTAAAGAGTTTAGGACGCGAACCCGTATGGAAAGACTGGGATGCCAGTTTCGACCTGAAACGGGTTTGAATCCCTTTTTCATAGTTTATAATTCTCATCATGACCCGATACAGCAGACAAATTTCCCTTCCCGAAATCGGAGAAGGCGGACAGGAAAAACTGCATAAGGCAAGAGTTCTGATAGTAGGCGCAGGCGGACTTGGTTCCCCTGCCGCCCTCTACCTTGCAGGTGCAGGAGTAGGTACAATAGGTTTGGCGGACGATGATACGGTCGGTATCAGCAACCTGCAACGCCAGATATTGTATACGGAGAACGAAGTAGGACAGCTTAAGGTACACTGTGCCGCCCAAAGATTGCGGGCTTTGAACGGTAATATAGAAGTGAACGTCTACCCTTTTCGCCTCAACCGGGAGAATGCCCGCCGTCTGATTGCCGATTATGACATCGTTGTAGACGGATGCGACAACTTCTCCACCCGTTATCTGATTAGCGACAGTTGCAGCGCACTGCACAAACCGTATGTGTACGGCGCCATCCAGGGCTTTGAAGGGCAAGTCTCCGTATTCTGTTACGGTGATCGGCCCAGGACATACAGGGATTTGTTTCCCGACGAAACCGCAACATTGCAGATGCCCGCTCCCGACAATTCCGTCATAGGCGTTACTCCTGCCGTGGTAGGCAGTGTGGAAGCAAGCGAAACGCTGAAGCTCATTTGCGGCTACGGCGAGGTTTTGGCCGGAAAACTATGGACTGTCGATTTAAGAACCATGCAATCGTTCGTTCTTTTACTGTAAAATACCTCGGAAAACATGAAACTGATAACAATTACCCAGCCTGCATTCTTTGAAGGAGAAGCCGAAGCAATCACTTCCCTGTTCGATGCAGGACTTGAGATACTGCATCTCCGGAAACCCGGCGCTTCTTATGAAGACATGGAACAATTATTGAACCGGTTTCCGCCTGAATATCTGAAACGTATCGTCACACACGAGCATTTCCAACTGGCATCTTTCCGAAATTTGAAAGGCATTCATCTGAACGGACGCAACCCGGCAGCACCGGCAGGCTTCACCGGACACGTCAGCCGTTCCTGCCACGATAAAATC
>OAWF01000998.1_pt1 | contig 8440 bp, 8 predicted proteins | sample 1495411 | NCBI WGS metagenome assembly OAWF01 (sample SAMEA2580150, study PRJEB22360) | human gut metagenome | biome: human gut; feature: human-associated habitat; material: faeces | place: Denmark | collected 2008/2010 | reverse complement strand
CGGAATGGGGAGCCATGATCGCCGACGGTATGCAGGTCATTTTTGATCAATGGTGGATTGCCGCCGCTCCCGGCGCAATTATCTTAATTGCCAGTCTGGCCTTTAATCTGCTGGGTGATGGCTTGCGCGATGTTCTGGAGCCTCAACATGACTGACTCACGTCTTAGTATCAACAATCTCTGCGTCGATTATCCGGAGTCCCGGGTCGTCAACAATGTCAGTTTTACATTAGGCAATGAACGTCTGGCGCTGGTCGGTGAGTCGGGTTCAGGTAAGTCCATGACCGCCCGCGCCCTGATGGGGCTGGTGCGTAAACCGGGTGTAGTAACCGCGGACACACTTAACATTCTGGGGCGTGATGCACTCACCCTTAACGCGCGTGGATGGCAACAGTTGCGCGGTAACGATATCGCGATGGTATTGCAAGATCCGCGTTACGCGCTTAATCCAGTAAAGACAGTAAAAGCGCAACTGGAAGAGGCGCTTACGCTCCATCAACGTCTGAACCGCCGCGAGAAAGAAGAGAAAATAAACACCGCAATTCAGGCTGTCGGCCTCAATACGCGAGTACTGCAAAGCTATCCTCGTGAACTTTCTGGCGGCATGGGGCAGCGAGTGATGATTGCAATTGCGCTCATCAACGATCCCCGGGTATTGATTGCCGATGAGCCAACATCAGCACTGGATGTGCGCCTGCGTAATCAGATTCTGGAACTGCTGGTTACCCAGTGTGAACAACGTCAGATGGCAATGTTGCTGATCAGTCACGACCTGCCATTAGTTGCCCAATTTTGCCATCGGGTGCTGGTGATGTATCAGGGAAATAAGGTGGATGAAATGCACGCTGCTGCGCTACCTACAGCAACGCATCCTTACACGCGCACACTGTGGACTTGCCGCCCAAATGCACAAACTTACGGGCAGATGCTGCCGACGCTGGACAGGACGGCAATGACGCCGGAGAAATACCATGACGATTGTTGAAATTAATCACTTACAGGTGACTTTTGCTGAGAAAACCGCAGTTTCTGCCGCCAGTTTTTCGGTTAATGCCGGAGAGACATTTAGTTTAATTGGCGAATCAAGCTGCGGAAAATCCACGATTTTGCGCGTAATTGCTGGATTACAGCGCGACTGGCACGGTCAGGTGTCACTGTTTGGGCACACCATCAAACCAGGAATGCGTTTTCAAGGCGATCTCCGCCGCAATGTGCAAATGGTGTTTCAGGATCCCTATGCCTCGTTGCATCCCAATCATACTCTGTGGCGAACGCTGGCTGAACCACTCAAAATTCGTGGCGAAAGAGAAATAGAAAAACGCGTCCAGACTGCACTGGAACAGGTTGGCTTGCCTTTCGACGCCGCTCGTCGCTACCCACACCAGCTTTCCGGTGGTCAACGGCAACGTGTGGTTATTGCTCGCGCCCTGTTGTTACGACCACAACTTCTTCTGCTGGATGAACCCACCTCGGCGTTGGATATGTCGGTACAAGCGGAAATCCTTAATTTGTTGAATCAACTTAAGCTGGAACACCAAATGACATATCTGCTGGTCAGTCACGATGCCGATGTCATCGCGCATATGTCTGATCGAGCGGCATTGATGTCCGAGGGAAAAATTCAGCGATTTTTTGATCGCGACGCCATGGAAAAGGGGGAACATCGGATGGATTAAAAAACCTGACATTGCATTAATTCATTCTGCTTTCAGGTCTTTTTACAGTTGTTTTTTTGTCCACCCGAACACTTTATACTGTCTCTCCCCTACCAAACTTCATTATCAAAATGAAAAAAATTATCACTTTGATGTTGTTTTTGACATTCTTTGCCCACGCGAACGACTCCGAGCCTGGCAGCCAGTATTTAAAGGCAGCAGAGGCCGGAGACCGACGCGCACAATATTTTCTTGCCGACAGCTGGTTTAGCTCCGGCGATTTGAGCAAAGCCGAATATTGGGCACAGAAAGCCGCCGACAGCGGTGATGCCGATGCCTGTGCGCTGTTGGCGCAGATCAAAATCACCAATCCGGTCAGTCTGGACTATCCACAAGCAAAAGTGCTTGCCGAGAAAGCAGCGCAAGCGGGCAGTAAAGAAGGTGAAGTAACGCTGGCGCATATTCTGGTAAATACGCAAGCGGGTAAACCGGATTATCCAAAGGCGATTTCGCTGTTAGAAAACGCCTCGGAAGATCTGGAGAACGACTCTTGCCGTCGATGCCCAAATGCTGCTTGGTTTGATTTACGCCAACGGCGTGGGCATTAAGGCCGACGATGACAAAGCAACCTGGTATTTCAAGCGTAGCTCCGCGATTTCCCGAACCGGTTATTCCGAATACTGGGCGGGAATGATGTTCTTAAACGGTGAAGAGGGTTTTATCGAGAAGAATAAACAAAAGGCGCTGCACTGGTTGAATCTGAGCTGTATGGAAGGATTTGATACCGGTTGTGAAGAGTTTGAAAAATTAACTAACGGTTAAGGTAGGCGCAGCAAACGTCGCATCAGGCATTGATGTCGGATGCGGCGTAAACGCCTTATCCGACCTACAAAAATCACGCTACATCAGGCTATTACTCAGTCAGGCATCCACACATTGCCGGGTGGATATCCCCCCGGCAATCTTCAATTACTGATCCGCAGTTTTATCAAATTTGCCCAGTACTTCACGCTCATAAGCCAGCGCTTTCTTACGGTCAAATTTGTGTTCCCATTTGGCAATCACCAGCACCGCCAGCGCATTACCCACCACGTTCAGCGCAGTACGCGCCATGTCGAGGATACGGTCAACACCGGCAATAAACGCCAGACCTTCCAGCGGGATCCCTACGCTGCCCAGCGTTGCCAGCAACACCACAAACGACACGCCCGGCACGCCAGCAATCCCTTTCGAGGTCACCATCAGCGTCAGCACCAGAATGATTTCCTGCCAGATGGACAGGTCAATGCCATACAGCTGAGCGATGAAAATAGCGGCAATACTTTGATACAGCGTCGAACCATCAAGGTTAAAAGAGTAACCGGTCGGCACCACGAAACTGGTGATCGACGCCGGTGCTCCGTAGGCTTCCATCTTCTCAATAATTCGCGGCAGCACGCTTTCAGAGCTGGCAGTGGAGTACGCCAGAATCAGCTCATCTTTCAGAATACGAATCAGGATCCAGACGCTTAACCCGCACAGGCGCGCCACAATTCCCAGCACTACCAGCGCGAAGAACAGAATGGCGAAATGCACCAGAACCACCTGTTCCGCCAGTGGCCACAGAGACGAGAAACCAAAGTTAGCCACCGTCACCGCAATCAGCGCAAACACACCCACCGGCGCATAACGCATCACCATGTGAGTCACTTTAAACATGGTTTCAGAGATGGAGCGGAAAACTGTCACCAGCGGTTCACGATGCGTCGCGGGCAGGGATGAAAGCCCCAGACCAAACAGCACCGAGAAGAAGATGATCGGCAGCATTTCGCCTTTCGCCATCGACGCCACGATGTTCGTCGGCACCAGCGACAAAATCGTGCCCATAATGCCGTGGGAACTGCTTTGTACCGCTTCCGTAGTGCTCTGATATTTCGAGATATCGACGGTCGCCAGCTGCGACATATCCACCCCGGCACCGGGCTGGAAGACGTTCGCCAGAGTGATCCCCAAAATGATGGCGACGGTGGTGATCACCTCGAAGTAGATAATGGTTTTCGCACCAATACGCCCGAGCTGTTTGGCATCACCAACACCCGCGATACCCACCACCAGTGTGGAGATCACAATCGGCACAACAATCATTTTGATCAGATGGATGAAGATATCACCCGCCGGAGAGAGCAAATTGACGACCAGCCAGTCGCGGCTGTCGCTATGGTGGTGCAGGTAGCTTCCCAGGAGAATGCCCAGCACCATAGCAAACAGAATCTGCCAGGCCAGGCTGAATTTTATATTTTTCATCAGAATAACTTCCTCAATGGAGCGCCGTTCCCCGTTCAGAAACGCGAGAACGTGACATACTGCCAGGGCATGAATTGTGTTGCGTTGGTTTGTAGATTTTTTTAACGCTTATGATCAGTATCATTTGCGCGGTATGTTGCGCAACCCTTTAACAACAGAGCTTTTCGCTGCATTAATGCATAATAACGCGAGTTTATGGCAGGATTAATGAATAACCATTTGTTATAGAAGGATTTTTATTTGTTTAATCTGCAATAATACTGATTGGTGATTATTTTTGATTATATGTTCATTCGATTATTTTTTATGCAGCTCAATAACATAATCTTCATCACCAGATGATTAATCTGATCTCCGCTGCAACAATTTCGCCATATTAATCGACTCGACCAGCTGTGTCCGGTTGATCCGGGGTGAGTTGAGATCCATCACTTTTTGCCATAGTTCGATGGCTTGCGCGTAGTTCGCCTGCATAAACGCATCGGAAGCCAGCAGCATCAGAGCGGTGATTTCGTTAGAGTCCAGCGCGAGGGCTCTGTCGATCATTGCGCGAGTCTGGACGGTCATATGTTGGCTGGCCTGGTAATACAGCACCGTCGCCAGCGCCGCATACAGTTCAGCGTTCTCACCACGTAGTTGCAACGCCTGACGGTACGCCAGCAGCGAATTGCTGTAATCGTTTTGCCACAGATAATACTCGCCCAGTAACGCCCACTGTTCGCTGTTTTGTGGATTAGCACGGATTTTATCCTGCAATGCCTGAAGCTGCGCTTCCGGGGTTTGCTGGCTGGCAAACTGATGCAGCGGATCGCGCTGACGCTGATACTCCGTACGTACAGCCTGCCATTTTGGACTTAACAGATAACTGCCGACACAGAGAAATACCATCAAAATCGTGAGTGTTGTCAGCATTTTCACCGGTATTTGGGGCTGTTTCATCGCTTCGCCCTCACTCGCCAGAGGATCAGTGCCATCAGCAGTAACAACACTACTGGCAGCGCCCACAACACCAGCGTCTGACCCGTTAACGGTGGGTTATAGCGAACAAAATCTCCGTAGCGTTCGGTCATCCAGTCAATGATTTCGACTTCACTTTTCCCCTCTTCCACCATGGTGTAAACCTGATGGCGCATACTGACTGCCACCGGCGCATTGGATTCCAGTAAGTTCTGATTCTGGCACTGCGGACAACGTAACTGGCTGGCAATATTTAACGCCTGTTGCTGTTGTTGCGGATTGGCGAATTGCCAGGTGTCTACAACCTGAGCGCGCGCAAAACAGGTAAATAACAGCAGTAGCGTGAGAAGCCCTTTATTCATCGCGCTTCCTTCCCCGCCATCCGCTTAACAATGCGCCCGCAATCATCAACAATCCTCCCCCCCAGATCCAGCGCACACCGCTTTGTACATACAAACGAAAAGCGTAACGATCCGCTCCGGTTTTCTCGCCCATGACCGCATACCAGTCATGGATGCCATTCCAGCGAATTGACGGTTCCATCATTTGCTGACGACGTGCTTCGTAAAAACGCCGCTCCGGCGTTAATTCACCAATGCGTTGCTGATGGTCAAACAGTGCCACTATCGCTTTTTCACTGGTGTAATTGCCTTTGGCTTGCAGATCGAGGCGCTCAAAACGGAAGGTGTATCCTGCCAGCGTCACCTGCTGACCCGGCTGTAAATTCAGGCTGATCTCCTGACGGCTGACGCTGGAAACCACGATCCCCGCGGCAAATAACAGCACGCCCGCATGCGCCAGCAGCGCCGGAAGCTGAGCACGTTTGCCAGAGACAAACGTCGCCAGCACAATCACCACCAGCATCAACAGAGCAAACGGTAACGTCGCGCGGTTAAAATACGGCGCGCCAACGGAGAGGCGTCCCCAGCCCAGCAGGCCGTAAATCATCGGATAAAGCGTTCCCACCAGCACGATCAGTAGCACTGCGCAAAACAGCAACAGCGTAGCGAGGATTAACATTTCCCGCGATAACCCCGAAAAACGCACCGCCGGGCCACCGTCCCGCGCTCGCCAGCCATACAGAGCCAGAGACGCAAGGCTAATCAGTGCAAACAGGCTGAACAACGGCACGGCGCGGACGTTATCCAGCGCGAACGCATGAACCGAAACCAGAATGCCAGAACGGACAATTAAGGTGCCCAGCAGCGACAGCATCAGAGTTACTATCGCCAGCAACAGCGACCAGTGGCGGAAAATCCCCCGCTGGCGTGTCAGGGATAAACTGTGCAGCAGCGCTGTGGCAGAAAGCCAGGGTAATAACGACGCGTTTTCCACCGGATCCCAGAACCACCAGCCGCCCCAGCCCAGTTCGCAATAGGCCCACCAGGAACCGAGGATGATCCCCGCTGTTAATGCGCTCCAGCCAGGTAGTGCCCAACGCCAGCAAATTCGGGCGCAGGTACCACCAAACTCGCCGCGCAGTAAACTCGCCAGCGCCACGCTCGCCGCCACCATCAAACCGCCGTAGCCGAGATAAAGCAGCGGTGGATGAAAGATAAGACCGGGATGTTGCAGCATCGGATTGAGATCGCGCCCTTCTATTGCGGGCGGAAATATCCTCACAAAAGGATCGGACCATCCGACAACAAACAGCAGCAGTGCGGCAAGTATCAGCGATAAAACCGTTAACGTGAGCGGAAATAGCGGATCGGTTTGCTGTCGATAATGCCAGGCAAACAGCACGCTCCAGGCGGAAAGCAGCAGCACCCAAAGCAGCAGCGAACCTTCATGACCGCCCCACACCGCCGCCAGTTTGAGTTCCCACGACAGCAGGCTATAGCTATGTTGGGCGACATAAATGACCGAGAAATCGCTGATGAGAAAACAATACGTCAGTACGCCAAAGGCGAGCAGCAGGAGCGCGAACTGCGCCAGAATGCCGATGCAAGTGAGTCGCATCATGGCAGGCCAGCGCAACCGCACTCCCGCGAAGGCCGTCAACGGGGTCAACACGTTGACCCCGAGACTTAACAACAACGCCAGAAAACCGACTTCAGGAAGGAATACGTCCAGAAACCACCTCTGTTCTGGCTTACGCCACCGTCAACTGCCCGGCGTAGAGAATGAAAAAGCGCAGCATCAACACGCCGACCAGGCTGGCCCCACACGCAGCCAGCACGGCAGGAATGCCGGAACTGCGATTGACCCACGGTTTGAGCAACATTGGCACAATCAGCCCCAGCCCGGCGACACCAAGCCAGAACCACCATGTCCAGAAACCGCCGCCCAATGCCGCCACCAGCGCACGCACTTTACCGTCATCGCCCAGCGCCAGACCGACAAAAAACGCCACCAGCAGGAAGATTTCACCCCATACCACGGGGATTTCCATACGGTGTACAAAGTGCGCTTCCGTGGAATGCGGGTTACTGCGTTGGCGTATCGCCATGGCGATCAGCGCCACCGCCGCACCGGACGAGATGCCGGAGAAGAGGAACAGCACCGGCAGGATCGGGTTATTGAGGAACGGATACGATTTCAGCGCCGACAGCAGAAAGCCGGTATAAGCCCCCAACAACACCGCCAGCACCAGCATCAATGTTTCCAGTCCGCGATGAACGGGCGTCAGCAGGCTCAAGACCTTTTGCACGATCCCCAGCTTCGGCAACCAGCGTTGTTGCAGGGCAAGCAAATCATGTTCAAAGATTTTCGCCAGCCACAGCACCAGCACCACCATGTAAAGCTGAAACAGCATCACCCCCATCGACATCACCGAGGTAAAACTGTAGTGGAACATCAGCTTCCAGAAGGTCCACGGTCTTGTCAGGTGGAAGACGAGGATCAACAGACCGAGGATCACCGCGCCAGGCCCGACAATCAGCGTGGTGCGCAGCAACGTACTGTCTGCACCGCCCGCCTGCGGGTAGACACGACGTAACAGTACGGCCAGCGTCACCAGACCGGCAGAAATACCAATCAAAAACAGGTAGATGGCAATCGGCCAGTCCCACACCAGCGATTCAAAATGAAATGCGGAAGTCTGCGTCATTGGCTCACCTCCCCGTATTTAAACGGTACGCGGTACAGCTTCGGTTTGGTTCCCAGCGCCAGCTTGTAGCGGTAAGTGGGCTTCTGGCGCAGCAGTTGCGAAATCTCACTGCTGGGATCGTCCAGATTGCCAAACGTCAGCGCCTTCGTCGGGCAAGCCTCAACGCACGCGGGCAGCTTACCGGCCTGCAAATGGGTCTTACGGCAGAAATCGCATTTGTCCGCCGTCTTCGTGACCGGATGGATAAAGCGCACGCGGTACGGACAGGCGGCGATGCAGTACTGACAACCGACGCAGAGATCCGGATTAACATCGACAATCCCACTGGCAGCGTCGCGAAAAGACGCACCGGTCGGGCAGACATCAACGCACGGCGCATGATCGCAGTGCTGGCAAGACTTACGGAAGAAGCGATATTTCACATCAGGAAATTCGCCCTGCGGCTCGCTACGAATAATCGTCAGGCGCGAGACGCCTTCCGGCACCTTGTTCACTTC
>OAWF01000993.1_pt1 | contig 8528 bp, 10 predicted proteins | sample 1495411 | NCBI WGS metagenome assembly OAWF01 (sample SAMEA2580150, study PRJEB22360) | human gut metagenome | biome: human gut; feature: human-associated habitat; material: faeces | place: Denmark | collected 2008/2010 | reverse complement strand
AGGCGTAGCTGGTGGCGAGAGCCGGACTGACATTACGGATTAAATACATATAAGCGTTAATGGCGATAATCGAACCAAACAGCGCCAGATAGCCGACCGCAAGGAAGCCTGACAGGGAAGGGAGCGCCGTCAGTTTTTCACCCGCAATCATCGATGCGATCATTAACACCACGCCTGCCGCCAGCATCTCAATCGCACCCGCCATCATCCCTACAGGTAAGGTAATGCGCGAGCCATAAACTGAGCCAAACGCCCAGCTAATCGAGCCGATTAAAATCAGAATCGCGCCCCACGGATTGCCGCTTAAATTTCCACCGCTATTGAGCATGATGATTCCGGCAAGCCCAATGGCGATACCCACCCATTCCAGTTTGCGCGTTTTAATGCCAAACAGGCGGCTGAAGCACAGGGTAAAGAGGGGCACGGTTGCAACCACTACGGCGGCGATGCCGGAAGGAACATTTTGATGTTCGGCAACCGTCACCATGCCATTACCGACAGCCAGCAATAACAGGCCAATCAGCGCGGCATTGAGCAGCGGACGTAGCGGGGGAAGTTTGTGTCCGCGCAGTAGCAAAAATGCCAGCAATAAAATACCGGCTGCCAGGAATCGAACGCCCGCCATCATTAACGGAGGCCAGCTTTCCACGCCAATCCGAATGACAAAATAGGTTGAGCCCCAAATGATATACAACGCAAACAGCGCGCCAAAAAGCGGTAACAACTGGCGGAAACGCATAATCCCTCACGGCGGAAATAAAAAGGTGGTTCATAGTAAACGTGAAAATCATTCTGCTGGCGAGAGATATAATTGCACTTGATTGTTAAATAAATGTTGACCTGTGAAGCAAGTATCAGAGCTGCCGTTTTTGCTTCATACTTACACCCTTCAACAATAAAAATGAGAGGGAATGCTTTTGGCCGGGAGTAGTTTACTGACGTTGCTCGATGATATCGCCACACTGCTGGACGATATCTCCGTGATGGGCAAACTGGCGGCGAAGAAAACCGCCGGTGTATTAGGGGATGATTTATCGCTCAATGCGCAACAAGTTTCAGGCGTGCGGGCCAACCGGGAACTTCCCGTGGTCTGGGGCGTGGCGAAAGGATCGCTGATCAATAAAGTGATTCTGGTGCCGCTGGCGTTGATCATCAGTGCGTTTATCCCGTGGGCGATTACGCCACTGTTGATGATTGGTGGCGCGTTTCTCTGCTTTGAAGGGGTAGAGAAAGTGCTGCATATGCTGGAGGCGCGTAAACATAAAGAAGATCCAGCGCAGAGCCAGCAGCGTCTGGAGAAGCTGGCGGCGCAGGATCCGCTGAAAAGGACAAAATTAAAGGGGCGATTCGTACCGATTTTATTTTGTCTGCGGAAATCGTCGCCATCACGCTGGGGATTGTGGCAGAGGCGCCGTTGCTTAATCAGGTGCTGGTGCTTTCAGGCATCGCGCTGGTAGTGACCGTGGGCGTCTACGGTCTGGTAGGGGTTATCGTTAAGATTGATGACCTGGGGTATTGGCTGGCGGAAAAATCCAGCGCGCTGATGCAGGCATTAGGTAAAGGGTTATTGATTATCGCGCCCTGGCTGATGAAAGCATTATCGATTGTCGGCACGCTGGCGATGTTCCTCGTCGGCGGCGGGATTGTGGTACATGGTATTGCGCCGCTGCATCACGCCATTGAACATTTCGCCGGGCAGCAAAGTGCAGTGGTGGCGATGATATTACCGACTGTTTTAAATCTGATTCTTGGATTTATCATCGGCGGCATCGTGGTGCTGGGAGTGAAAGCAGTAGCGAAAATGCGCGGTCAGGCACATTAATACTCGCACTGGCTATTATGCAAAATTTGCCATCTTCAACTAAGGTGAACAAGTTTCACTCGAAAAAAGGAGGCGAGTATGAGCTTTATGGTTAGTGAGGAAGTTACGGTTAAAGAGGGCGGCCCGCGGATGATTGTCACTGGATACTCCAGCGGTATGGTTGAGTGTCGTTGATATGACGGTTACGGGGTCAAGCGGGAAGCTTTTCATGAAACCGATCTTGTTCCGGGGGAGGGGAGTCGTTCTGCGGAAGAAGTTTGAAAGGGTATCATTAACACCAGGCCGGATCACATCCGGCCTGGTGTCCCAATGCCTGCAATGAATGATAGTCGCGTCTTATCATGCCACCATTATAAAATTATCGCTGTTTTGCGGTACGCTATCGCCGGGTTATGCCAGAATCATAAAAAAGCAGGTTGGGAGTCGTCAGGGTGCAGCACGAGACAAAAATGGAAAACCAGAGCTGGTTGAAAAAACTCGCACGCCGCCTGGGGCCTGGTCATATCGTTAATCTCTGCTTTATCGTGGTATTGCTTTTTTCCACCTTGCTCACCTGGCGTGAAGTGGTGGTGCTGGAAGATGCCTATATCTCCAGCCAGCGTAATCATCTGGAAAACGTAGCCAACGCGCTCGATAAGCATTTGCAGTATAACGTCGACAAACTGATCTTTTTGCGTAATGGCATGCGCGAAGCTCTCGTGGCGCCACTGGATTTCACCTCTCTGCGTAATGCCGTAACCGAGTTCGAACAGCATCGCGACGAGCACGCCTGGCAAATCGAACTCAACCGACGGCGCACCCTGCCAGTCAATGGCGTATCGGATGCATTAGTTAGCGAGGGGAATCTCCTGTCTCGCGAAAATGAAAGCCTCGACAATGAAATTACCGCTGCACTGGAAGTTGGTTACTTGCTGCGACTGGCGCACAACTCCTCGTCGATGGTTGAACAGGCGATGTATGTCTCGCGTGCTGGATTTTACGTTTCGACGCAGCCGACCTTGTTTACGCGCAATGTACCAACGCGTTATTACGGCTATGTCACCCAACCCTGGTTTATCGGCCATTCGCAACGAGAAAATCGTCACCGCGCGGTACGCTGGTTCACTTCGCAACCGGAACACGCCAGCAATACTGAACCGCAGGTTACCGTCAGTGTTCCGGTAGACAGTAATAACTACTGGTATGGCGTGCTGGGGATGAGTATTCCCGTGCGTACTATGCAGCAATTTTTAAGAAACGCCATCGATAAAAACCTCGATGGTGAGTATCAGCTCTATGACAGTAAGCTGAGATTTTTGACCTCTTCCAATCCTGACCATCCAACAGGGAATATTTTTGATCCTCGTGAACTGGCCTTGCTGGCGCAGGCAATGGAACATGACACGCGGGGCGGCATTCGTATGAACAGTCGTTATGTTAGCTGGGAACGTCTGGACCATTTCGACGGTGTGCTGGTGCGCGTCCATACGCTAAGCGAAGGCGTGCGTGGTGATTTCGGCAGTATCAGCATTGCATTAACTCTGCTGTGGGCGCTCTTTACCACCATGTTACTCATCTCCTGGTATGTGATTCGCCGGATGGTTAGCAACATGTATGTTTTGCAAAGCTCGTTGCAGTGGCAGGCGTGGCACGACACCTTAACGCGTTTATATAACCGTGGCGCACTGTTCGAAAAAGCCCGTCCGCTCGCTAAATTGTGTCAGACGCACCAACATCCTTTTTCTGTCATTCAGGTCGACCTTGACCATTTTAAAGCGATTAATGACCGCTTTGGTCATCAGGCGGGCGACCGTGTTCTTTCTCATGCTGCCGGATTAATTAGCAGTTCCTTGCGTGCGCAGGACGTTGCCGGGCGGGTCGGTGGTGAGGAGTTTTGTGTGATTCTGCCCGGCGCGAGTCTGACGCAGGCTGCGGAGGTTGCAGAACGTATTCGCCTGAAGCTAAATGAAAAAGAGATGTTGATCGCCAAGAGTACGACGATACGCATTAGTGCCTCGCTGGGGGTAAGCAGCAGCGAGGAAACCGGTGATTATGATTTTGAACAACTCCAGTCACTGGCCGACCGTCGGCTTTATCTCGCTAAACAGGCCGGGCGCAATCGGGTATGCGCGAGCGATAACGCTTAACGGGCGGAGAAAAAATGGTCCAGCCCTTCACGCCAGCCTTCCGGTCCTTCACGCTGCGTTCGCCAGACGCGGGTCGGATCCTCATCATGCAGATGCACCCCTTCACGGTTTAACCCTTTCACAATCACCGCGTAATCCATTACCTCCAGTAAGGGCGCATCGTTTGGCCCATCGCCCAGGCCAAGTGTGGTTGGGCGTTTGCCTGACGATTGTTGATAGGTCGCGATAATCCAGTTGGCAGCCTGATCTTTTCCGGCAGAGGCATCCAGGACGTGCCAGAAGCGCGCACCCTGCATAAACTGCAAGCCCAGTTCGTTCAGACGAGCGGTAAATTGTGCCATACGCTCGTCACTGTCGCGCCAGATTAGCGTTACCGACGCCTCATGTAGCTGCGTCAGCGCCGCCTGGCTACGGCTTAATCCCGTCCATTCGGCGATGGTTGCATCGTCGACATCATCAAAAGTCGTGAATTTAAAATGTTCTTTCTCGCGTAGCGTATTTAAAACCTGGCTGATTTCGCCATGGCTAATACCTGAGATGATGCGTGGAAAACCGTCTATATCCTGCCATTGCTCAGCAAGCTGGATCACTGCGCCATTTTCGGCAATCAGCGGTAAACCTTGTAGCCCCAACGTTTTTTGCAAGTACAGCATTTCGGCTGATGTCTTACTGCTACAGAGAATGACGGGAACATTCGCTTCGCGTAAACGGCTGAGCCAGGGGGCAGCTGGTTGCCAGTCATAACTATGACTGTCCAGCAGGGTGCCATCAAGATCGCTAAAAACCAGTAGTGGTTGTTGAATTGAAAGCATGGTTGCGCAGTACTCCCCTTACCAGGATGATTCTCAAAACAGCACAAATTATCAAAGATGATTTTTTCGGGAGCGATCCCGTTGACGCCAGAGCCACCAAGGGGTGACGCGCGTCACATTTCTATTCATAAGTAGCGTTAATCATTCATATCACGAATATTTTCTTGTCAGCGAAAAAAATTGCGGATAAGGTGATGAACACATCAGATTTCCTGGTGTAACGAATTTTTTAAGTGCTTCTTGCTTAAGCAAGTTTCATCCCGACCCCCTCAGGGTCGGGATTTTTTTATTGTGCATTCAACGATTCACTTCAGAGACGCTGAAGTCATGAATATCCAGTTCGAAGGCATCCGCCAATTCACGCCATGTATGATATTCACGTCCATCGACGCTAACGTGTTCAGAATAGTTCTGGCTGCGATGAACTTCGCTTTCGCTAATTTCATTGATCGCCGCCAGCAGGGCATCGACATCGACGCTGACCTCACGTTTTGCGGTATCGCTGTACTCTTTTGCGGTTTTCATCATCTTTCCTCGCAACCGTTACTCTGTTGTTGCCGCCAGTCGTTAAGTCCGCCTGGCATCTTTTAAGTATAGACCGTCGAGAAAATCAACACTCGCGCGCGCCTGGCGCTGCCAGAAAAACGAAATTGTTCTACACTGGCACAAAGCCACAGGAGGAAAACGATGAAGGTGAATGATCGGGTAACAGTCAAAACGGATGGCGGTCCGCGTCGTCCTGGCGTGGTACTGGCAGTTGAGGAGTTTAGTGAAGGCACAATGTACCTGGTTTCGCTGGAAGACTACCCGCTCGGCATCTGGTTCTTTAATGAAGCAGGGCATCAGGACGGTATCTTTGTGGAGAAAGCAGAGTAATCTAATTCAGCCTGACTGGTGGGAAACCACCAGTCAGAATGTGTTAGCGCATGTTGACAAAAATACCATTAGTCACATTATCCGTCAGTCGGACGACATGGTAGATAACCTGTTTATTATGCGTTTTGATCTTACGTTTAATATTACCTTTATGCGATGAAACGGTCTTAGCTTTGATATTCATTTGGTCAGAGATTTGAATGGTTCCCTGACCTGCCATCCACATTCGCAACATACTCGATTCGGTTCGGCTCAATGATAACGTCGGCATATTTAAAAACGAGGTTATCGTTGTCTCTTTTTTCAGAATATCGCCAAGGATATCGTCGAGAGATTCCGGTTTAATCGATTTAGAACTGATCAATAAATTTTTTCTGACCAATAGATATTCATCAAAATGAACATTGGCAATTGCCATAAAAACGATAAATAACGTATTGGGATGTTGATTAATGATGAGCTTGATACGCTGACTGTTAGAAGCATCGTGGATGAAACAGTCCTCATTAATAAACACCACTGAAGGGCGCTGTGAATCACAAGCTATGGCAAGGTCATCAACGGTTTCAATGTCGTTGATTTCTCTTTTTTTAACCCCTCTACTCAACAGATACCCGGTTAAACCTAGTCGGGTGTAACTACATAAATCCATAATAATCGTTGACATGGCATACCCTCACTCAATGCGTAACGATAATTCCCCTTACCTGAATATTTCATCATGACTAAACGGAACAACATGGGTCACCTAATGCGCCACTCTCGCGATTTTTCAGGCGGACTTACTATCCCGTAAAGTGTTGTATAATTTGCCTGGAATTGTCTTAAAGTAAAGTAAATGTTGCGATATGTGAGTGAGCTTAAAACAAATATTTCGCCGCAGGAGTATCCTGGAAGATGTTCGTAGGTATTATTTTTCGGATAATCCTTAGGATAACATGATAAACGTTACGGAATTATATTAATGGCAATTCACTAATAATATCAGCCAGCAAATTAAACATCTCACTGAATAAATGTTCGCAAAAAGGCGCAATTAACGGCATTAATGCCGCCATTAAAGAGATACCGACAGTCAGAGTTAATGGAAATCCAATAACAAAAATGGATAATTGCGGGGCCATACGATTAAGTAAGCCTAATGCCAGATTCAGGGTCAGCAGCAGAGTAATGAGCGGTAATGCCAGCATCAGCCCGTTAAGGAAAATCAAACTCCCTGCTTTGGTGAGTGCCAGAAACGCATTGCTGTTCAACGGTTCGCCACCAATTGGCAGGGTGTGAAAGGTATCGACCAGCAGTGAAATCAACCATAAATGACCGTTAAATGTCAGGAACAGCAGTAACGCCAGCATATCCATGATACGCGCTAAAACGGGCATATTGAGATGGCTGGCCGGATCGACAAACGTCGCAAATGACAGCCCCATTTGCAGACCGATAATTTCACCAGCGGTTCGCACAGCGGCAAAGGCAAATTGCATGGTAAAACCAAGCGCAATGCCGATCAGGATCTGCTGCACGGCCAGCCACAGAGCAAAGAACGAAAAAACAGGAACATCGTTGGCAGGTAATGATGGGGCAATAGCGAACGTGATCATCATTGCCAGACCCAGTTTTACCCGTTTCGGCACGCTGCGTTCGCTCAGAATTGGTGCGGTAGAAATGAGCGCCAGCACGCGCAGTAACGGCCAGAAGTACAGGCTTAACCAGGAAAGCCATTGATCGCTTGTTACCTGCATCATTGTACGGCCTACCCGATGATATACGGCAGGTTAGTGAACAAGGTGCGGACGTAATCCAGCAACAGATTGAGCATCCACGGTCCGGCAATAATAATGGCGATAAATACGGCGATGATTTTCGGAATAAACGACAACGTCATTTCGTTAATCTGGGTGGCGGCCTGCAAAATACTGATGATAAGACCCGTGACCAGCGCCACCAGCAACAGTGGGCAGCCAGTGCCAGCGCGACTTTCATCGCTTCAGTCCCCATCATCATGACCGATTCAGGTGTCATTTTGCCTCACTAGCTGTAAAAGCTCTGCGCCAGCGAACCGACCAGCAATTGCCAGCCATCCACCAGTACAAACAGCATCAGTTTAAAGGGCAGAGCAATTGTGGCTGGGGGAACCATCATCATCCCCAATGCCATCAACACGCTGGCAATCACCAGGTCGATAATCAAAAAAGGAATGAAAATCGTGAAGCCTATCTGAAATGCGGTTTTCAACTCGCTGGTCACGTAGGCCGGGAGCAAAATGCGCATCGGCACAGCTTCAGGTCCCTGCAACGGGCCAGTATTCGCCAGTCTGGCAAACAACCCTAAATCCGCCTCACGGGTCTGACGCAGCATAAACTCACGCAGCGGCTGCTCCCCTTTTTCCAGCGCCTCCTGCATTGATATTTTCTCTTCGTTGAATGGCTGGTACGCATCGACATAAATTTTATCGATCACCGGCGACATAATAAAAAAGGTCAAAAACAGCGCCAGTCCCAGCAATACCTGGTTAGGTGGCGCGGAGGGTGTTCCCAACGCGTTACGCAATAAACCAAAAACAATGATGATGCGGGTGAAACTGGTCATCATCAGTAAAATTGCCGGAATAAACGTCAACGAGGTGATGAACACCAGCGTTTGCACCGGGAGCGACCAGCTTTGTCCACCGCCAGGCAGCGGCTGGCTGGTGATACCCGGCAGTTGCGCGAAGGCGAGGGGCGTAACCAGCCAGAGAAGGACAGGTGCGACAGACAACAAACGACGCATCAGGATCTCCCGCTACGCTTAAGCAAGTTTTTCATAACCGACTGAAAATCGGTCTGCGGTATCTCTTCCGTTGGTGCTGAAGGGGGAAGTTTATGCAGCAGATTGATTTGCCCTGCGGTAACGCCG
>OAWF01000980.1_pt1 | contig 8788 bp, 8 predicted proteins | sample 1495411 | NCBI WGS metagenome assembly OAWF01 (sample SAMEA2580150, study PRJEB22360) | human gut metagenome | biome: human gut; feature: human-associated habitat; material: faeces | place: Denmark | collected 2008/2010 | reverse complement strand
ACGCGCGAGGGCTTCCGCATCGGTAGTCAGTTTATCTGCGGCTTCCAGCAAAACGCGCCCTCGTTCCAGCAACATCCTCCCGACATTGGTGAATTTGGTGCGATGGCCCGAGCGGTCAAACAGCACCACATCCAGCTCTTCTTCCAGTTTTTGCATGGTGTAGCTAAGTGCGGAAGGCACGCGTCCCAGCTCATCCGCCGCCGCCGCAAAACTGCCCCGGCGATCGATCGCATCCATAACCCGTAGTGCTTCCAGCGTTAATGCCCTTTCTTTGGCCATTTCGTTCTCATTCAGGAAATTTGAACATACCGGGCAGAATATCTGGCTAACAATGTAGCGTCCAGCCCCTTACCATAAAAGGAAGTAAAGAGAGGTCAAGAATTATGATTACTACCCGAACTGCCAGGCAGTGTGGACAAGCAGACTACGGATGGTTGCAGGCCCGGTATACTTTTTCCTTTGGACACTACTTCGACCCGAAATTGTTAGGCTATGCCTCCCTGCGCGTGCTTAACCAGGAAGTGCTGGCCCCAGGTGCCGCCTTTCAGCCGCGAACCTATCCCAAAGTCGATATTTTAAATGTGATTCTGGATGGAGAAGCTGAGTATCGCGACAGCGAAGGCAATCATGTTCAGGCCAGCGCTGGTGAGGCGTTGCTGCTCTCTACCCAGCCGGGTGTCAGCTATAGCGAACACAATCTCAGCAAAGACAAATCGTTAACGCGAATGCAACTTTGGCTGGATGCCTGCCCACAACGAGAGAATCCGCTGATTCAAAAACTAGCGCTTAATATGGACAAGCAGCAATTAATCGCCTCGCCAGAAGGTGGGATGGGAAGCCTGCAATTGCGCCAGCAAGTATGGCTGCATCATATTGTGCTCGACAAAGGCGAAAGTGCGAATTTCCAGTTGCATGGGCCACGCGCGTATTTGCAATCGATTCACGGGCAATTTCATGCACTTACGCATCATGAAGAGAAAGCGGCGCTGACCTGCGGTGATGGGGCGTTTATTCGTGACGAGGCTAACATTACGCTGGTTGCCGATTCCCCACTGCGCGCTTTGCTGATAGATTTGCCTGTCTAGTTGTTTTTACAGGGAGATGATGATGAGTAAAAAATCGGCCAAAAAGCGTCAGCCAGTGAAGCCCGTGGTGGCGAAAGAACCTGCTCGCACCGCCAAAAATTTTGGCTATGAAGAGATGTTGAGCGAGCTGGAAGCCATCGTCGCGGATGCTGAAACGCGTTTAGCCGAGGATGAAGCTACCGCGTAAAGACAGGTGCCGGATGCGGCGTAAACGCCTTATCCGGCCTACAAAACCCAACAACATCAACAAATTGTGCAATTCGTAGGCCAGATAAGACGCGCCAGCATCGCATCCGGCACGATACCCAAAACTGGCGTTTATCTGGCCTTGCTCGCCATAATCTCGATAATCTGCCGATCCGTTTGCTGCATCGAATGGCTTGCTAACGCACACAGGTTGGCAATCGACTGCTCAACATCATGCGCCACAATCCCTTCATTGCCGGTCACGGCGGTATCATCCAGCGCCATTAACACCGCTTTCCACGCAGCCGAAGCACTGGTCGAAACCTTCATCGCGCAGCTGTTCGATGCACCATCGCAAATCATGCCACTGACATCGCCGATCATACTGCTGATCGCCATCGAGATGGTTTCATAACGCCCATCCACCAGCCATGCCATCCCGGCAGCGGCCCCCATTGCTGCGGTCGTTGCGGCACACAGCGCAGACAAACGCGGTAACTGGTTATGGATGTAAATCGCGCTCAAATGCGAAAGCATCAGCGCACGCGCCAGCCGTTCATCATCCGCTCCGAAGTGTTCTGCTACCACCACCACGGGCATTGTTGCGGTGATCCCCTGGTTACCCGAGCCGGAGTTACTCATTGCCGGAAGCGTAGCGCCGCCCATACGCGCATCGGATGCCGCGCTGGTACGAATCACAATGGATGAAGAGAGATCTTTCGCCAGCAAACCGCGCGCGCACTGTTTTTCCAGCGTCGCACCAATATGCAGCCCCCAGTTACCGCTCAAACCTTCCTGCGATAACGCACAATTTAACTTCGCAGAATCGAGAATAAAGCGGATCGCCGCAAACGGGACTTCATTGACGAACTTCAGGATCTCAGCCAGCGTCGTCCTGGAAAGCACCGTCAGCGGCGACTCTTGCTCGCCCTCTGTCACACACGCCTGCTGGGTAAACACCACACCATTGTGCGTCTCAATATGCACAATGTTGGTATGCCCGCCGACGATGGTGACACACGCCCACTTCTCACCGTTCCAGACTTTGGCGCGTGAGAAGAGGATTTCATCGCAAGGTTCCTGGATCTTAACTGAGACTTTCCCCGCCGCCAGCAGTGCTTTGGCATCGGAAATTGCCTGCGCAGTTGCGTCTTTCAGCACTTCCAGCCCGGCGTTAGCATTTCCCCCTAGCGCCCCCGGCGCCGCCGCAATTGGCAGCCCCACCATTCCTGTACCAGGAACGGTGACACCCAGACCGTTCTTCATCAGATTTGGCGAAACCCAGGCTTCTACACGTTCAACCGGACCTTCCAGTTCAGCCGCAGCAACCGCCGCCGCCAGCGCCAGTGAAATCGGTTCAGTACACCCCAGCGCCGGTTTTACTTCCTCCTGAACGGCGAGGATGTAACGCTGCCATAACGGATTTAAAGTCGAATCAAACATATTAAAAACCTTAAAATTTCAGGTAAATCAAGAAAATGCCAGGAACGGAGAAACACAAAGCAACAAACCAGTGACGATAATCAGGTACAGAGACATCCCTTTGTATTTGTGCAATGCCGGTACTTTGTAAACCAGCCACGCCGGGATCAGGCACCCTACCATGCCGAAAATCGGGCTACAGATAGAGGTGAAGCTCAACACCGGGGCGTTCAGTACGATGGCGCTCCAGGCCAGCAAAATGGCGAAAATCATGATGCCGCGCTGAACGAGATTTTCGTTAATCTTCTCGGCAGGTATCTTGCGACGCAGGATGTTCATTACGATCCCTTGCGTTGCTTCGCGAAAGCCTAAATAGACGCCAAAGAATGCAGTCATTACAGCAAAGATATTGAGAATGACGCTGACCACTTTCACCCACGCTGCGCCATCACCGCTAATAAACTGTGCGGCAATCGCCAGCGCGGAAATATTCTGCTCGTAGGCTTTTACCGCTTCGTCATGTCCCATCGCCAGCGTGAACGACACGGCGTAGAAAAAGACGGTGACAAACAAAATACCAAACGCGATATTCATTGCCCGCAATGCTTTATGCCGCGCCACTTCAATTGATTTTTCCCGCGAACGATAAGAGATCACCATCGGGCTTAACGTCTGGATAAACAGAATCGACGTCAGGGTAAACGGCAGCGTAATAATGGCGTTTTTCACCAGCAGCCCCAGCGGCGGTAGCGAACCGACGTTATACAGATGCCACATTCCCACCATCGACACGCCCAGCGCCGCGACCACCAGCAGCTTGGTCAGCACCATGCCGGTCGAAATTTTGAATAACAATTTCTCGCCGCGTGAGGAGATCGCCACCAGAATGCAAATCAGTACCAGACCATAAAAGGGACTGTCTGACAGCAACCCTTCCGTCACGCCGAAGGTATGCAGGTAGGAAGCACTATCGTTGGTGATGGCGGTGGAATAGACGAACATCCAAATCACCAGCATTACGAAATAGAGTGCACCTAACAGGATGCCCCAGTTTTTACCTAAATAACCGCTGATGACGCTCGGGTAATCTTTACACTCCGGTGATTCTGCCAGCGTATTAATAAACAACCGCTGAAACAGATACATTGCCGGGTAACCAATCACCGATGAGAGCAAAAATACCCATAATCCCATCAAACCGACCTGCACCGGGAGAAAAACAATCCCCGCGCCAATCGCCATCCCGATACTCATAATCACCCAGCCGGTGTCAGTACTGTCGAATTTGATCGCTTCTCGCCACTCGCTCTCACTCATTCCAGCACGACCCGCCGGGGTCGAAGCGTCTGCAATGACGCCTTTATTCGATGCAATTTCCATAATTTCTCGCTCAATATTTTGTAGGGCTTATTATTTTTTTCCGAGCCGCATCAAGGCGATATGCGGTCTACGTTTTTGCAGGCGAGTTATTAGAATAAAGAAATGATACGCGCGAGGTCAGAGAAAATCTTCACAATCAAGACTTTGAAATAACGGAGATGGATAAGAATTTTCTACTAAATTAATCGCAAGAGAATATTCATTCTCTATTTGCGGCAGATCACAAAAAAAAGGTGCACATTTGTGCACCCAAGGATGAAAGCTGACAGCAATGTCAGCCGCAGACCACTTTAATAGCCAGTCCTCCGCGTGATGTTTCGCGGTATTTATCGTTCATATCTTTGCCGGTTTCATACATCGTCTCGATCACTTTATCGAGTGAAACACGCGGTGCCGAGGTGCGGCGCATCGCCATCCGCGCGGCGTTTACTGCTTTCACGGCATTAATGGCATTACGTTCAATGCACGGGATTTGTACCTGTCCGGCAACCGGATCGCAGGTCAGCCCAAGGTTATGCTCCATCGCGATTTCCGCCGCATTGCATACCTGCGCCGGACTGCCGCCCAGTAGTTCAGTTAACCCTGCCGCCGCCATTGAACAGGCCACGCCAATCTCCCCCTGACAGCCGACTTCCGCGCCAGAGATGGAGGCGTTCATTTTATACAGCGCGCCAATTGCCCCCGCTGCCAGAAAATAGCGGGCAATTGACCGCTCATTTACCGGACGACGGAACTTATCGTAATAAGCCAGCACTGCCGGAATAATGCCGCACGCACCGTTAGTCGGTGCCGTTACCACGCGCCCGCCAGCTGCGTTTTCTTCACTAACCGCCAGCGCGTACATGTTGATCCAGTCGATGACATTCATCGGATCGTTAGAGATGTTATCGCTGGAAACCAGTTGACGACGCAGCGCTACGGCACGGCGCGGCACATTGAGCGGACCAGGCAGCACGCCTTCAGTATTCATTCCACGTTCAATACCGTCATGCATCACTTGCCAGATACGGGCAAACCCTGCGTCAATTTCCGCTTTACTGCGCAGCGCCAGCTCGTTGTGCATCATCAGGCCAGATATAGACAGGCCGTTGTAATCACACATTTTCAGCAGTTCACCTGCTGAGTGGAAATCGTAAGGTACGGGTGTTTCGACATCGTGCGACAGGCCGAAGTGTTCTTCTTCGACAATAAACCCGCCGCCGACAGAGTAATAGGTTTTGCTTAATAGTTCTTCCTGTCCCTTCCAGGCAGTGATCCGCATTCCGTTCTCATGGCGAGGCAACATTTCGGGATGGAAGATAATGTTCTTTGCTACAGGAAAATCAACAATATGCGCGCCAGAAGCCACCGGCAACCGCCCGCTGCGCGTCACTAACTCTATAAATGCAGGGATCTCATCAATGACAACATCCTGCGGACTGTTTCCTGCCAGTCCCATGATGATGGCGACATCCGTGGCATGGCCTTTGCCCGTCAGTGACAACGACCCGTACAGATCGACCACAATATGGCTCGTCGCGGTTAATAAGCCGCTACTTTCCAGCCGATCAATGCGGATCCGGGGTAGAACACGCCGCTCCTGTCCAGCCGATCAATAAAACTTTTTCCGGCATTCATTGGCCCCACAGTATGCGAACTGGAGGGACCAATCCCAATTTTGAAAATATCGAATGCACTAATCATATCCACACCCTCGGATTGCCGTTCAGTAAAGTGGAGCGGAACGACCTTGCGACCGTCCCGCTCACGAGGCCTTACGCACTACGTACTGCGATGGCTTCAATTTCCAACTTCACATCTTTCGGCAAACGCGCGACCTGCACACAGCTCCGGGTCGGGTAGGTCGCCTGATGTTCATCGAAGAACTGCTTATAGACTTCATTGATGGTGGCAAAATCATTCAGATCGGTGATGAACACGGTCATCTTGATGATATCGCCCACACTCAGCCCGGCAGCAACCACGATCGCTTTGACGTTTTCGAGGCTTAAACGCGCCTGATCTTGCACATCAGCCGGGATCTCACCGGTCTGTGGGCAAACCGGAATTTGCCCGGAGGTGAAGACCATGCTGCCTAAATCAACGCCCTGAACATAAGGGCCGATTGCGCCTGGGGCACGTTGCGTTTCGATAATCTTTTTCATACATCCTCCGGCGTCAGAGCGCCTGGGTAAAGGTACGTGAAATAACATCCTGTTGCTGTTCACGGGTCAGTGCGTTAAAGCGCACGGCGTAGCCAGAGACACGGATTGTCAGGTTAGGATATTTTTCCGGGTGCTCGATGGCATCCAGCAGCATTTCCCGATTCATTACGTTGACGTTGAGGTGTTGACCGCCTTCGACATCCGCTTCGTGGTGGAAATACCCATCCAGCAGGCCGACAAGGTTCGTTTTACGTATCGGATCTTCTTTGCCCAGCGCCGCAGGGACGATGGAGAAGGTGTACGAGATCCCATCTTTGGCGTAGGTGAATGGCAGTTTCGCCACCGACGTCAATGAGGCTACGGCGCCTTTGCGATCACGACCGTGCATCGGGTTAGCGCCCGGCGCGAACGGTGTTCCGGCGCGGCGACCGTCCGGCGTGTTCCCGGTTTTCTGACCGTACACCACGTTAGAGGTGATAGTCAGAATCGATTGGGTCGGCACAGCATTGCGATAGGTTGGCAAAGCTTTAATTTTCTTCATAAAGCGTTCAACCAGATCGCAGGCAATGCTGTCTACGCGCTCGTCGTTGTTGCCATACTGCGGATATTCGCCGTCAATCTCGAAATCCACCGCCAGGCCGTTTTCATCACGGATTGGTTTCACACGAGCATATTTGATGGCAGACAGGGAGTCCGTTGCCACCGACAGGCCCGCGATGCCGCACGCCATGGTGCGATAGACATCACGATCATGTAGCGCCATCAGCGAAGCTTCGTAGCTGTACTTGTCGTGCATGTAGTGAATGATATTCAGCGCGCTGATGTACTGTACCGCCAGCCAGTCCATGAAGTGGTCGAGGCTATCCATCACTTTGTCGTAGTCCAGCACGTCATCCATCAACGGAGCCGTTTTCGGGCCAACCTGAATCTTCAGCTTCTCGTCCATTCCGCCGTTGATTGCGTACAGTAGCGTTTTCGCCAGGTTAGCGCGTGCTCCAAAGAACTGCATTTGCTTACCAATCACCATTGGGCTGACGCAACAGGCAATCGCGTAATCGTCGCTATTGAAGTCAGTACGCATCAGATCGTCGTTTTCATACTGCAAAGAGGATGTGACGATAGACACCTGCGCGGCATATTTTTTGAAGGCAATCGGCAAGGCTTCCGACCACAGAATAGTCAGGTTAGGTTCCGGTGCAGGCCCCATAGTGTGCAGGGTGTGCAAATAGCGGAAGGAGTTTTTGGTAACCAGGGTTCGACCGTCCAGCCCCATCCCGCCGATCACTTCCGTCGCCCAGATCGGGTCGCCGGAGAACAGCGAATCAAATTCCGGCGTACGCAAGAAGCGCACCATACGGATCTTCATGATGAAGTGGTCGATCAGTTCCTGTGCCTGCTGCTCATTGAGTACGCCTGCTTTAAAGTCGCGCTCAATGTAGATATCGAGGAACGATGCCGTGCGCCCCAGCGACATCGCGCCGCCGTTTTGCGATTTCACTGCCGCCAGGTAAGCGAAGTAGAGCCACTGCACGGCTTCTTGTGCATTCTGCGCCGGACGGGAGATATCAAAGCCATATTTCGCCGCCATTTCCTGAATCTGTAACAGCGCACGGCGATGTTCTGCCAGTTCCTCACGCAGACGAATGGTGGCTTCAAGATCTTCGCCTTTTTCCAGACGGGACTGGAGATCGGCAAACTGCAGTTCGCGTTCACGTACCAGATAACTGATGCCGTACAGTGCCACACGGCGATAGTCACCGATGATACGCCCACGACCATAACCATCTGGTAAACCGGTCAGTACACCAGATTTACGGCAGCGCAGCATATCCGGTGAGTAAACATCAAATACGCCCTGGTTATGGGTTTTACGCAGATCGGTAAAGATGTATTCAAATTCGCTATCCATTTCACGACCATACGCGTGGAATGAACTTCTAATCATATTAATGCCGCCGAACGGATGCAGCGCACGCTTTAATGGCGCATCCGTTTGCAGACCCACTATTTTTTCCAGCGGCTGGTCAATATATCCTGCATCATGAGCGGTAATTGTGGTGGCAATATTGGTATCGAAATCCAATGGCGCGTGAGTCGCATTTTCGATACGGATGCCTTCCATGACTTTTTCCCACAATTCCGTGGTGGCAGGCGTCGCTTCGGCGAGAAAAGATTCATCGCCTTCATAAGGTGTATAGTTATGTTGAATAAAATCGCGGACATTAATTTCGTTTTTCCAGTCCGTACCTTTAAAGCCAAGCCATGCGTCGGCGTACAGCTTATCGCTGGTATCAATATCTACCTTCATGAAAAATAATCTCTCTACAATACTTCAACTAAATTATGCAAATTCTGCGGGCGCGTTCACTTTGCCTAAATGAATGGCATCCAAAGCAATCATTTTTTCTTCATTAGTCGGAATTACGGCGCAAATGACACGCGCATTTTCACTGGAAACAATTCGCTCTCCAAAAGAGTTAGAGCGATTATTCATTTCTGTATCAATCTCTACGCCTAATACAGCTAAATGTTCCATGACCAGACGACGAATTAAACTTGAATTCTCTCCTA
>OAWF01000970.1_pt1 | contig 8994 bp, 6 predicted proteins | sample 1495411 | NCBI WGS metagenome assembly OAWF01 (sample SAMEA2580150, study PRJEB22360) | human gut metagenome | biome: human gut; feature: human-associated habitat; material: faeces | place: Denmark | collected 2008/2010 | reverse complement strand
CCTGCCGGGAGTCACATTTTTCTGCATATCTGACACTTTGGTTCCCACTACTTATGAAGTGCGCCCCAATAGTTAGACACCAGATCTGTAACTGAGGAGCGTATGAGCAAATTTTCATTAGAATTCAAAAGGGAAGTATCCGAAAAATACCTGGAAGGTGAGCTGAGTTTGAAGTCTGTTGGAAAAATGTACAATATTGACCCCAGCACGGTAAGGAAATGGGCTTATGTTTACCGTAAGCACGGATTAAAAACACTGACTGGGCAAAAAGGACGTTATGACGATAACTTCAGATTGAATGTGGTCAGAGATGTTATTGATAATTCTCTTTCTATAAGGGAAGCTGCAGTGAAGTATGGGATCCCTGCTTTTAACACCATATCCAAATGGATTAAAAAATACAGTGAGGTTGATTTTTCGATGAAGGGACAAAAGGAAGATTTGAGGCCGAAAACTCCTGCTGTTTATCAACGAAATCGTTCGACACAACTGACAATCAGTGAACGGGAAGAACTTGAGTTTCTGAGAGTTGAGAACGCTTATCTAAAAAAGCTGAAAGCCTTAGCTCAGGAAAAATTACGATTGGAACAAAAGAAAAAGTAATCATTATTAATGAGTTAAGGCAATGTCATCCATTATCACAATTACTGGTTATCGCGGATTTTCCACGTAGTACATTTTACTATCACGTGAAATGCCTTAATGCGCCAGATCCATATCAACTTGTTAAACAAGTAATATTGAGAATATACCATCAGCATAAAGGGCGTTATGGTTATCGACGCATCAGACTTGCCTGCCGTAACGAGGGCATTTTACTTAATGGTAAAACCATCAGAAAGTTAATGAAGGAACTGGGTATCAGCTCACTTATCAGGCGCAAGAAGTACCGTGCCTATCGTGGAGAACAGGGGCGAACTTGTAATAATTTACTGAAGAGACAATTTTATGCTGACCGCCCAAATCAAAAGTGGGTAACAGATGTCACAGAGTTTAAGGTCGATGGCAGGAAGCTCTATTTATCACCAATCATGGACCTGTATAATGGAGAAATAGTCTCATATAACCTTACTGAGCGCCCATTAGCATCAATGATAAAGAGCATGCTATTAGATGCGGTAGAACAACTCAATAAAGACGATAAGCCCTTGTTGCATAGTGATCAGGGGTGGCAATATCAGATGCCTCGTTGGCAACGTTGGTTGAGTGATAATGGCATAACACAAAGCATGTCCCGATGTGGTAACTGCTTAGATAATGCAGCAATGGAAAGCTTTTTTAGTACTTTAAAATCAGAATGTTACTATCTAAATAAATACAATAAGTTACATCATCTAAAGCAAGATATAATTGATTACATTGAATACTACAATCACCATCGCATTAAAGAGAAACTCGATGGCATGAGTCCGGTTCAATATCGACTTAAACATTTTTCATAGGATGTCCAAGATTTGGGGCGCAGATCATTTGAAAAGGTGGGCACCTACGTTACCAATACTGGCTTAATGGCTACATACGGCAGTCGGTTTACACTTACCTCCGTTAACGCTTACCTTTAATCTGCTGAATTTCGAGTTGTTCAGGAGTAATAGTCCAAAGTATCGGGAATTTTCCAGACAATCCTGATAATACGCTTATGAACATTACAACACGCTCATGCGGAACCTGGATGGGGGAAGGAACGGTGAAGCTGTTAGCGAATGACCGGCGTTTGTATAAACGCCGGTCATGATGAATGATATTTCATAATATACCTCGGGCTAAAATACCGGGACAGAGATCAGGCATGATTAATCTGCAGCATTTTTAATAACAGAAGTACTGAGCTTACTTTACCTTTGATGATGGAATAGTTATTTCCGTCGGTACTCATTTTTCCCTGAAATAATGTCACGGATGTTTCTTCCTGCTGATCCTGCAGGCGCAGTCGTAAGGTCATATTTTTAATGAGCTGAGATCCGGGTGGCAAGGGGTATTTGCTGTCAGATACTGGGCGACTGAGTCTGATGTGGCGCGTATACAGCCCGTTTTCGTACAGGGTGGCCTCTGTTATGGTGTCAGTGACCAGCATGTGGGAGACAATGCTGTATTCTTTTTTAAAGCACCCACCAGAAACGGTGATTGTAATGATAATGGTCTTCTCGATCGAGATGTAAATACCCGTTTCGTTATACTGTCCGTATCGGAACCATGAGAACTCAGTTGCATTCCAGCCATGATCCAGAATATGTGCATTTTTTTGCCTGATAGTTTTTTTTATTCGCTCATGTTTAAGGCATAACAGGCAGATAAATAATGTCAGAAAAAGAAAGCTAATAATGAGAGCAAGAGCGATATAGTCTGTCACAGGGTAATACATATTCTCTCCGGTAGAAGAAGGGCCGCAAACGCGGCCCGGGCTGTTATCAGAAAGAGTAACGGAAGTTGGCGTTGATCGCGTTATCCACGTTGTATTTACCAAATGCCGATTTCTCAAACTCAAGACCGAAGCGAAGATTATCGCGAATTTCGGCGTTGAGACCAACATTCATGAGCATACGACCATCTTTTTCACCTTTGATACGTTTCTCACCGGACGCATCACGCAGTACGGTTTCACCGTTGGCAAACAGGTCAAACTGGTAGCCAAGGCCGGCGCGGGCTGTGACTTTCCAGTCCTTACCGGAGAAGGATTTACCCACATCAACACCGGTACGCCCAATCAGCGGATTAAAGTCCTTATCCTTCATGGTGAGGTTCATTCCCTGGTCCTTCCAGGAGAACTGTTTCCCGGATACAGCACCGTAAACAAGTTCCGCCTGCGGCTCAATCCATGCAGAGTCAGTTACATGGTAACGGTAACCGACTTCCGCACCGGCATACCAGGAGTGGGAGCTGTAGTCTCTGGTGCCAAGGCCGGCGAAAGTTGCGGTATACTCGTTGTCATGGTGAACGTACTTACCGATGAGGTCGATATATGCTCCGGACTCAAACATGGCAGAGGCATAGAGACCGGCCCCCACAGACTTCGTTTCACCACTGAAGGCATCACTGCCTGCATGGCTGTCGGTATAGGTCATGGTCACCCCGGTGAAGAGGTCAAGGCCATCGAGTTCATGTTTGTTATCCGCACCGACCTGAACGTGGGTGTAGTTGTCACTGAATCCACCGCCGGCAGACCCGGTTCCGCTCATGATTCGGGCCCATGCACCGGACTCACCGTTAATGTCACGCAGATCACCCATACGTTTGTTAAGGTTGTTGACCTCAGCAAGGAAGGCTTTATAGCCGCCTGACATCAGTAATGTTGCCTTTTTAGCCGCATCGGCGTTGGCCACAGATTTATAGCCGATCAGAGTCCATGTTGCTTTGTCTGTATCGTTCTTTTGCTCGATAACCGGTGTTACATCACTGAAGCCAATACTCCGAGTCGTAGCTTTAAAGACATCTACTGCAGTTCCTTTTGGTGCGCTGACCAGATCGATATTCAGTCCGTTGCTGTTTCCATTTTTCTCAATGAAGTCGACTAACAGAAGGTTGTTTTTACCAGACAACGATTTATTGACAACAAGCTGATCTGCTTGGGCCAGATTTGCACGCAGCACAAATGCACTGTCATCTATAGTAAGGTTGTCCACTGTAAGGGTTGTAAACTTCCCATTATCACCAGTAAAACGCACCATACTGTCTTTTGTTTCTAGACGATTAATTGATGACTGGCTATTTAGATGCCAGATCGCATTATTCATGCTAACTGTAGCTTTGGGGGCTGTTATTGCGCCTCGATAGGCGGTATCAAAGCCATACAAAAGAGTCTCTGCCCATGCCTGATAAGCAGACGATATAGTCGGTGTTTCAGTTTCAGGCTGTCCCAGAGTAATGGTTGCTGCATCATCAGCATAAATATTTCCGGTGACAGATGCCATATTTCTGGCAATGAAATTTGCATTTCCACCACTCAGCCTGAATCCATCAGCAGCGTAGTGGAGACCCGGCGTTACAGTTTTACTATTCTGTTCAGGGATTCCCATCATAGTCAGTTCACCGGAGATATCAATACCTTTTGTTGTGAACATGGAATTTTGTGCTATAACTTTTGCTCCTTTATCTATACTTATAGGAGTATTATTCAGAAAGGTTGCACCATTAAGTGTAACTACAGCTTGATCACCTATGGCTATTTGGCTGTTATGTGCAGTGATGCCACCTGTAAATTTAGTTTCTCCTATGGATAGATTAGTACTGATAGTTTGTTTGAAGTCAAAACCATTATTAGTAATATTTTTCCCTGCAAGATTATCAATGTAAGCATTTTTATCGCCGATTGTGATAGCTGATTTATTTGCTGATATATTTCCTTCAACATTGGCATTGCGTGATATTGAAAAGTCAGCATTGTTCAGGTGTAATGTATCAAATTTAAACACCCCGGTTTTCCAGTCAGGCTGATCAAATGAGGTCTGCTGATTATTACTTTTGTAATCAGAATTGAACTTTTTATTATATGAACTCTCTGTTTCTTTCAAAACGGTGACCCAGTCCGTTCCACAAAGAAATACCAGGGAGCAATGATTCGCTGTGCTTCTGAATATTGCATGCTCTGTTGCATGGCCTTGCATGGTAAGACTGGCATTACTTACTTCAACATCATTTTTTGTGTTGACACTACCATCCAGAATTAATTTTGCATTAGTTTTCTTATCCTGAGAATTAATATTGTGCGTTAGTTTTATATTGCCATTTATGTTCCCATGATATATGTAGGAGTCTTCGTTATTGATTGCCAGAACGGCTTCTTTCGTTGTATCTGAGTTAGTTATTGTTGTTCCATCGTCAGTGGCGGCAATTCTAGTAAAAGTCTGATTGTGTCCATTTAAATCTAGCGTGCCGCCACGTTTAGTAAAAAATATCCCCGCATATTGATCATTGCCAAGGGAATTATCTTTATTTAGTATTACCTTACCATTTCCGCTTGCAAGGTATATATTGTTAAATGTTCCTTCTTCATTAAGAATAACATTTCCTTCACCTATCTTTATATTTGCCCCCTGTTTTTTTTGAACATTCAGAGTACCGGGGCCTATTTTGTGTAAAACATCATCACTGGAATACAATGCATTCCAGTTTACAATGCTTTCTTTTCCGATATCAATTCCTGCTCCTTTAAATGTAAATCCCTGACCGTTTATGTTATATTCATGGCCTTCGTCAAAGATAATACCACCGCTACCAAAATCCAAATTATCCTTAAACAGAACATTTCCCCCATTTGTGAACACAATATCTTTGTCTTTAGTTATTTTTTCTTGAGTACCAGTGGTATCTGCATTGTTTTGGTGTAATGTCATATCTGTGTTTTTAATGGTTACATTATTGCCATTCAGATTTATTTTATGACTATAGGTATCTTTTAACTCACTAACCAGTTTATCATTGTATTTTGTTATCCATGTCAGTTGGTCACCATTAACGCTGGCAATACCATGGGTTGTTCCGACTAATACCCATTTTTCTAGTTTGTTATCATATAAGTATGCTCCAGAGCCGCTGTCTCCGAATATTTCAAGATTACGAAATGCTTTATCATTTTTATAAATCATCATGCCGTATGAGTCCCATTGGGTGACCTCAAATAGACTAGCACTTAACAGATCATGGCTATATGCTGAATTTGTTGAGATTTTGGATTCACCATTAATAAATGATGTTCCTCCAGAGCCAGCACGAAAACCTATGATTTTTTTTGAACCGTCAGAAGTGACTATACCGTAGCGTTCTAATGCATCAGAATATGTTGTAGGGTTGGTCTCTGCCGGGGTGGCACCTACTGTTTCCACAACAAATTTATTTAACCTCTGAATCTCAAAATCATTGGAATTTCTTCTGTCAACAACCTTGTAAGAAGACTGAGCGTAAACCTGAGTTTCTGCGGCCTGAGGGTTCTTTTTGTTATGTGCAACAGTAACACTATAAGAACCTCCTATTGCGGTAGCTGCGCCACTCGCTGCTGCACCAGAAAAATCCGGAATTGAGAGATTATGGAAAGAGAATTTATCTCCGTTTTTTAAAGTGATTGTTACGTCTGTTGCGCCGGGCTGGAAAATACCTTTATTTTGTGCAAGATCAAGATAGTCTCTCGCCCATACATTTGATATATCAATATTTGCTGCATTTACTGTACCTGCAACAGCCAGAGACAACATTGTTGCTACAAGTTTTCGGTTTGTTTTACCAGAAACTCTTTTCGCTAATTCAGAAACAGCAATGAGTCCGCCAGTGGCAGCACTATATTTAAGGGAGTATATTTTATTCATATATTCTCTCAACTCATTTATTGAATGAACAAAGTATTAAGAATTAAAATTATTAGTAACAGTTGGTTACTAACAGCTTGCTAAAAGTAACAGTTCTATATTGTAAATATGTGACAATGTTCTCATTAATGATGAGAGATTATGTGAATCAATACTAATTGATCGTTAATTGATCGTTTTTTGTTTTTTTTGCCCAATGTGGGGAGGGGTAATGTTTAATATTTCGATATGATCGAATATCTGTTCGCATGGAACATCGTTCAGTGATTCACGACGAATTAGCGATCGACCACGATGCGATTTTGCAGTGTGCCGAAGAAGTTCTCCATCACTGCGTTATTCAGACCGTTTCCTTTGTGCGGCATATTTTGTGCTACTCCATGGGGCTTTAACTTTGCCTATAGCCTGCCATTCGATATTGCCAACCCTGATCCGTATGTAGCTACGGGGCATCCTCCGGGCCGGGCACTGACAATGCATCGTGCGGGGCAGCAAGCCAGAACACTGCCTGACATGCTTTCATCAGACGCAGGTCCTCTCTCATATCCTCTGATTTACTCCAGTAAGGTGATGATCATATCTTTATTTGATAGTACGGTAATACCAGATAAATACAGACACAATGGTAAATAATATAGTTGCAAATAATGCTGCCATAATCAGCGCGATTGCGACACCTGTTTTCGATACCAGCGGCACCAGCAAAGCGCACAGTCCATAGCCAAGTGTGTGACTGGTAGCGAGCCAGCCCGCGCCTGCGCCATCAGCCAGCTTATCATTCAGTAGAAGTTGATAAGCGGGTGTTGCCAGAGCTGCTCCAAATGACAGCACTGCACAGCCCGGGTAAAACAACCATAGCTGTTCGGAGAGCATGATAGCCAGACCACCACTCATCAACACTCCGGCACTCAGGAGCAGGGCCACCGGAGTCAGGCGCTGCGGACGGAGTACCCCGAACTGCGCGATAAGCGCAGCTACTGCGGACAGACCCAACAGCCAGGCCACCTGTTGGCTAATGGCGGTGGTATCCGTGGCGAACTGGCGAGTAAGGGCAGGCGAAAGTCCAAGCTGCATCATGCTCACCGCCGCAGCCAGTAATATTGCGCAAAGCAGATAAGGCAGACAATCCCGCTTCAGACTGACGCTCTTGCACTCCGGTGTGGGCTGTGGTGGTGTGCCGGGCAACCGCAGCAGCATCAGCAGCGCCAGCACTGGGGCTGCCATCAGCAGCCCCAGTGGCGCCAGAGGATGAATGGCCAGCATTGCTGCCGCGCACAGCGGCCCGAATAGCCTGCCGCAACTCAGGCCGGAGCTGATGGTTGCCAGAGCGGCCATGCGATTCCCTTCTCCAGCTCTCTGCAATGCCCAGACCTGACAGGCTGGCACCATTGCCGACACGGTCAGCCCGTAGGCGATCCGGGCGATGATTAATATTCCCAGTCCCACCGCTGTTGTTATGGCGCTGGTAGCCATCAGCACGCTTCCCAGCCCTAGCAGGGTAAAGCTTATGCCATATCCTCCCAGAGCCCACAACACCACAGGTTTACTGCCAGTACGGGAAATTTGCTTTCCCCACCACGGGGACGATGGCAGAAACAGCATTGAGCCAAGCATCAGCAGGGCAGCCCATACAGACAGACTCAGATTTGTCTGTATGACCAGAACAGGGAGCACAACCAGCAGACCGTTCTGTCCGATACCGAGAAGCCCGGCACTGAACGCAAGTGGCCAGCAGGACAGTGGTTTTTGGGGCGTATCTTCGATCCCTGGTGACATTATAATGTTTCAACTCCATGTATTAATTGTGTTTATTTGTAAAATTAATTTATCTGACAATAACATTTATTGTTGATAATGAGAATCATTATTGACATAATTGTTATTATTTTGCTGTGTGGGAGCTGTTTGACTATGACCCTGCCCTCTGAAAAACCAGCCACAGATGTGGCTGCGCAGTGCTTCCTGAATGCACTGATTCGTGAAACCACAGACTGGAAACTGACAGAATACCCGCCAGACGAATTGCTCATCCCGCTGGATGAGCAGAAATCGCTCCATTTCAGAGTGGCTTATTTCTCCCCAACCCAGCATCACCGCTTTGCATTTCCTGCACGTCTGGTCACGGCATCAGGCAGTTATCCTGTCGACTTTACCACTCTCTCCCGGCTTATTATTGATAAGCTACGCCATCAACTGTTTCTGCCCGTTCCCCTCTGCGAAACTTTCCACCAGCGCGTGCTGGAAAGCCATGTCCATACGCAACAGGCAATTGATGCCCGTCATGACTGGGCCGCTCTGCGTGAAAAAGCGTTGAATTTTGGCGAGGCTGAGCAGGCGCTGCTGACAGGACACGCTTTCCACCCTGCGCCTAAGTCTCATGAACCGTTTAACCGGCGGGAGGCTGAACGCTACCTGCCTGATATGGCACCCCACTTCCCACTGCGGTGGTTTTCGGTGGATAAAACGCAAATCGCCGGTGAAAGTTTGCATCTCAACCTTCAACAGCGGCTGACGCGATTTGCCGCAGAGAATGCGCCTCAGTTACTCAACGAATTAAGTGACAACCAATGGCTGTTCCCGTTGCACCCGTGGCAGGGGGAATATCTTTTGCAGCAGGGGTGGTGCCAGGCACTTGTTGCTAAAGGGCTGATTAAAGACTTAGGTGAGGCCGGCACGTCGTGGCTGCCGACCACCTCTT
>OAWF01000961.1_pt1 | contig 9112 bp, 7 predicted proteins | sample 1495411 | NCBI WGS metagenome assembly OAWF01 (sample SAMEA2580150, study PRJEB22360) | human gut metagenome | biome: human gut; feature: human-associated habitat; material: faeces | place: Denmark | collected 2008/2010 | reverse complement strand
TGCTCATAAATATCCACCTGTTCTACAAAACTGTTAAGAAATTCTTTCTTCTCCACACCTTCAATCTCATCATACAAACGGTATAACCTTGTCTACATATCCTGATATTTCTTCTGTATCTATTCTTGAACCGATTTTATTCAGAATTGTCTATTTTCAGTTGGAACTGCGGCAGACACCGAACAAGGATATGCGCCGATATGAACGCCCTCATATCAACGAAGTCTGGTGTGGAGACAGCAGTGCCGGTCCCCGCCTTACAGATTCGGATGGAAAAAACACCGGGACTATATCATTGCCCTGATCGATGATGCCAGCCGGTTCATTACCGGGATCGATGTGTTCTACAATGATAACTTTATCAATCTGATGTCCGTTATGAGAGCAGCCATAGCAAAGTATGCCCGCCCTTGATATGCGGGATTTCCATTCACTGGAAGAGCTGAGGAGAAGTCTGTACGCTTTTGTCCAACAATACAACCAATCCCCCCATTCTTCCCTCCGTGGACTGTCCCCACAGGACCGTTTCTTTTCAGAACCGGAGCAGATACGCCGACTTTCTGAGGAAGACATCCGTCAAAATTTCCTGAGAAGACGAAATCCGAAGTTATAAGATTTAAATTATCCATTTTCAAAACAAGCCACCGGGCATTATCCCTATGTGGCTTGTTTCATCTATGATTATTTCCATTATAAAGTTTAGGTTTCATGTACAATCGACAGCCCAACTTAACTATTTGCTTTCTACTATTGTATATGTTCCTGATTCAAAATTTACATATAATGTTGCAAATGCACTATTATATTCCCAGCGGATTTCCAGAGACCTCTCCCCTCCGGAGATTGCTACCTCTGCGCCTTCCGAAAATGCCTTATGGGTATTTCGCATGCGGATTAACGCAAGCTGTTTTTGAACCACATCTTTTTTCAACCCTTCCGTGATCTGATCAGTGGAAAGATTTGTCCGGTTGATTTCCTTATGTCCGGATTCTCCCGCGCGCTGCACCGCTTCATGGTCATTTTTTCCGGCAAACAGATCCAGATACCAGATCTGCGATTTGCCCGGCATAAACATCTGGATTGCCCGCGCCAGAAGCATTTTTTCATCCGACTCTCCCAATGCACTGTAGTACGTGGCATTTACCTGATAATACAGATTCTTTTGTCCATGTAAATTTTTGACCATGCCTCCGCGGGATACAATCCGGTCAATTAACGACTGGATGTCCTCTTTTGGAAGCAGTCCCTTTAAATCCAGAAGCGGAATGCCGTCGTGACAGCCGAGCATGTTGACCGTGGAGATCTTCTTTTCCACAATCTCCTTCGCCCATGCCGCAAGGTACGTTCCCCGCCGGTTCTCAATCGCATCAATGACCAGTCCCGGCAGGAAAAAGTCATAGGTTGCATAGCCTTTTTCTGCAAGTGTCTCATATATTTTTTCATCATACGCTGCGTGGATCTCCGGCAAAAGCGTAAGTCCCAAAGGTTCTGCCAGCGCATGGATCTTCTGTAAAAGTTCCCACGTTTCCGGATCATTGAGAAAGTTTTTCTTTCCCGGCGTCTTCGGCGCATAGGCAAAGGCATCCAGCCGCACAATCGCTGCGCCGTAAGAGGCTATTTTTTCCAGTGTTTCACGATAAAACTCCCACACTTTTGGTGACTGGATGTTTACATCCATCTGTCCGAGATACTGTCTGCCATGCACTTCCTGATAAAAGGTATTCCAGTACGGCACTTTTTTTCCATCCGGAAATTCCACCATCAGGATCGGCAGCCCGGGTTTGCGGAAAAACATCTGCTTCAGACAGCTTTCATCCGGCTGGATATAGCCTTCCTCCGTCATGGTTCCATGCCCTTCCCAGAAATGGTTCCAATCGATGAAAAAATCGCGGTACGCAGAAGCTTCCCCTTTTTCCACAAGATCCCGAAACTGCGGGGACTGTGCGGAAGCATGGTTTAAAATAAAATCGAGTTTCAGATCGATTCCCATATTCTTTAACTGGTCAAGGCCTTCCCGGTCGGCAAGCTGCTCATTCAGGTCATAGTCGATCACGGAAAATCCCCGGTCGAGATCGGAATGGTACAGGCTCGGCAGAATGTAAAAAGAAGAAAATACATTCTGCAAAGCCTCCGTTTTCAGCAATGTTACGATATCCCCAAGATTTCTTCCAAGACTGTCTGGATATGCATTGAGCATCGGTTTACTGTTCATAAACACTTCCGTCCTTTCCCACGATCAATCCTGCATTTTTGCGCTGCACTTCGAGTTTTTCCTGTTCCAGTTCTACCACGCGGCAGATAAACGGGCTTGCGGCATTCTCATCGCGGTTTCTGCGGATGCGCCGCTCCCTGGTCTCCCCCGGGGAACTTTCCAGAAAGACGGGCAGATCCACACCATGTAAATCGTCACTGCCTCCGTGTGTCCACTCCAGAAGTAATACGGATATTCCGGAAAAATCGGTTTCTTCCAATGAAATCTCGCCATCTTCCCGTCCCATATGCCGCAATGTGATCGAATCTTTTCCCTCATGAAATGCCGCAAGCACTTCATTGATCCGGTCGAAGTCAATCTCTTTCTTTGTCCCGAGATATCCACGCAGTCCGTCTTCCCCTGCCTCTTTATACACACGCATCCGTTCTTCATCGTTGCGTTTTGGAATCCGGTGTGGATAATCATCGCCAGAGAGCAGATAACATTCGGTTCCGTCATTTAAAAAATACTGCTGCAATGCCGTTGCAAGCGTTGTTTTTCCGGAACCGGAGCCACCGTAAATGCTGATGACCACCCGGTTTTCGGCATTCCCGTCACACCATTTCTGCACTTTTTCATATAATCTTCCCGCCTCGGTAAAGGCAAACTGATACGCCTCATATTCCTCGGTAAACGGCGGAAGCGGAATTCCCGCATGCATCAGTGCCGCACCGGAATACTGTCTGCCGCTTTGTTCTTCCAGATACACAGCATCCGGTTTTAACCCACGTAGGCGGACATAAACGGTCGCCTGATTTGCCTCAGCCATAAGACGCACCACACTTACCAGTGCATGATCCTGTTCCTCTGATACCGACATCCATGCCGCAATTTCATCCGTAAACGGATCAGACAGCCGCCAGTACGTTCCCTCGTTAATGAGCGTTTCATACTTCTTATACGTTTTGATCTGCTCCCGGATCTGCTGTTTTTCCTCATCCGATAAAAGCGCCGGGTTTAATTCGTAACCGAAAGTTCCCGCCATCGCCGTCACCCCGCGGGTATGGAAACTTGTCACCCGTCCGGTCTGATGATTTGGCACCGCCGAAACATGCGCCCCCATCGCGGAAACCGGATAGAAAAACGAAGTTCCGTACTGGATTCTTGTGCGGTTGATCGCATCGGTATTGTCGCTGCACCAGATCTGTGGGGAATAATAAAGCATTCCTGCGTCAAACCTGCCGCCGCCACCGCTGCATCCCTCCAGCAGAAGATCCGGATAGCGGCTGCACAAACGCTCCATGAAATCATAGACACCAAGGACGTAATCATAGGAAAGATTTCCGGCATAAACATCTGCCATGCTGCGGTTCATATCCCACTTGACATAGTCAATTTTTCCCTGATCGAGCACGACACAGATCTGGTCAAAGACACAGTCACGCACTTCTTTTCTGGAAAAATCAAGCAGTAACTGGTTTCTCGAGCGCACCGGCTTTTTCCCCTGAATCCGGATCGCCCAGTCCGGATGCGCCCGGTAAAGGTCACTGTCTTCATTGATCATCTCCGGCTCAATCCAGATGCCAAATTTCATACCCTGCTCATGCACACGGGTAATAAGCTCTGCCAGACTGCCTCCCAGTTTCGTTTCATTGACCTGCCAGTCCCCCAGGGAAGAATTGTCATCATTTCTTTTTCCAAACCAGCCGTCATCCATCACTACCATATCAATTCCAAGGGAAGCGGCTTCTTTTGCCAGATCCACGATCGTATCTCCCGTAAAATCAAAATAAGCTGCCTCCCAACTGTTGATCAGTACTGGGCGTTGCATATGGACATATTTGCTACGGCACACATGGTTGCGGATGCAGTTATGATACTGCTGCGACAATGCCGACAATCCCTCTGCCGAATAAGATAAAATAACTTCCGGCACCGTAAAGGTTTCTCCCGACGCAAGCGGATAGGAAAACAGTTCTTCATTTAATCCGAGAAGCAGGCGCGTCTGGTTGAACTGGTCTTTTTCTGCCTCACAGGAGAAATTCCCGCTGTATACAAACAGCATTCCATAGCAGCTGCCTGCGGTCTCCGTTGTCCCTTTTTCTGCCAGAATCACGGCAGGATTATACTGATGGCTGGATGTTCCCCTGCGGCTGCCAAACGCAATGGTTCCATGTCCCAGCGGCGTACGCTCCAGATTGCGCTCCATGGCATGTTTTCCATAAAACCGCAGGACATCAAACTCTCCCTGTACAAAATCCAGACAGGCTGCCGCTGCCTTTTCGATCGTAATCTGCCCGGTTCCTGTATTTTTAATCCGGACACTTCTTGTAATGACATCGTTTTCTTCCAAAACACCGTACAGCAGATGTACTTCAACCTGTGCGTTTTCATCTGCGAGGACAATTTCCAGTGTCTGCGCTTCCTTTTCGTCTGCCCAGACAGCCGGAAGTCCCTGCAACCGGTATTTACCGTTTCGGATTTCATAGCTTTTAAAAAGCAGATCCGCACTTTCCACCCCTTTTTCATTTTTGATATTCAGTGCAATATTGCGGTAATCTCCGGTGCCAAGGGACGGATATTCCTGTGGCAGCGCATCCAGCGAATAGGTGCGGTCCATACCGGCTGCATAAGGATTTCCGGAAAATCCGCGGTCTGCATAGGTTAGGACATAGTCCATAGAACTGTTTGTTTTTTCTCCGTAGTACAAATGCAACAGATATCCCAGTGGATCAACCTGCATCTGATAAGTTGTATGCGCCGTATGCAGGGTAAATATTTTTTTATTTGGATTGTATATAATTGCCATAGAAGTCACCTCATTTATTCTTTATCCTTTGACTGCACCGTTTGCCACACCATTTAAAATCTGTTTCTGGCAGATCACATAAAAGATCAAGATCGGGATCAGTGCCAGAATATAGGAGGCAAACGCCAGATTGTAGTTGGTTCCAAACTGTGTCTGGAAGTTAAGCTGTGCAAGTGGCAGTGTATTCTGTCCGGTTCCGGACATGATTACAAGTGGTGTCATAACATCGTTCCAGGTTCCAAGGGCTGTCAGGATCGCAACCGTCGCATGCATCGGTTTCATCATCGGGAACACCACTTTCCAGTAAGTCGTCCAGGTGCTTGCCCCGTCAATATCTGCTGCTTCTTCGAGTGCTTCCGGGATATTTTTTAAATATCCACTGTAAAGCAGAACATTCATCGGCATGTAAAATACCAGATACAGCAGGATGACACCCGCGCGGTTTCCAAGTCCCATATGCGCCGTCTGCTTTACCAGAGGCATCATTAAGATGGAAAACGGAACAAACATTCCGCTGACAATATACAGATAAATAAATCGGAAACTTTTTTTTCTTGCCATGCCGCGTCCGATCACGTAGCCTGCAATTGAGTGGATCAGGATTGCCAGTACGATCGTTACCAGTGTGATCAGTAAACTGTTTCCAAGAGAGTGCCAGAAATCGGTCACTTCCATTGCCTGATGGAAGTTTTCAAAACTCCATTGTTTCGGGAAAGAAAGTGCACCCGCCACATCGTTTGTCATCTCACTCGGTTTCTTAAATGCAATAATCACTGCCATATACAGTGGGAAAAATACAGTTAATGTCCCCAGAATCAGAACAATTGTAAGTACCAAGTTTGTTTTCTGCTTTTTTTTCGTCATAACTGCTCCTCCTTCTTATTCATAACTGTCATCTGGAAAAGTGAAATCGCCACGATCACAATAAAGAATATAACTGCATTTGCACTCTGGAATCCAAACTGTCCGCCATCCATACCGTTTTTATATATCAGATAAGAAATGGATTCCGTGCTCTGTGCCGGACCTCCCTTGGTCAAAGACATGATCTGGTCGAATACCATGAGAAAATTCTTTGTGCTCAATACCAGATTGATTGTTACAAACGGCATAACCAGTGGAAATGTTACTTTCCAGAACTGTTTCCATTTACTTGCTCCATCAAGCATACTCGCCTCGTAAACTTCCTCCGGGACGGTCTGCAGACCGGAAATATAAATAATGGTATTCATGGCAACTGCCTGCCATACACCAACAATCAGCACACCAATCCATGCGTATTTTTCACTTGCAAGAATACTGTTCTGTAAAAATCCAATATGGAACACATTTCCCACAGTTGGAAGAATGTAAGTAAAAATAAAACTAAAAATATAGCCGATGACAAGTCCTCCTAAAATATTCGGTACAAAATAAATACCGCGCAGTGCACTTTTAAAACGGATTGCACTGTTTAATCCAACTGCCATGATCAGACTCAGCACATTTACCAGTATCGTTCCTGCCAGTGCATATTTAAACGTAAACAAATAGCTTTTTCCCACTCGGGAATCCGTAAACAGATCTGCATAGTTCCGGAATCCGACATAATCGTACGTTCCGTATCCTTTATAATTGGTAAAACTGTAAATCACACCTTTGATCATTGGAAGTGTATTGAATGCAAAAAATAAGATTACAACCGGTATGATAACCACCCAGAATGTTTTGTCCCTGTTTGACATTTTCTTTTTCATTGTGCATCCTCCTGTTCTTTCTGATAATCCTGTACTTTCCGAATCAGATCCCGGTTATAGCGCTTCCAGTCGGAATCAAATTTTTTCAAAAACTTTTCCTGTGCATTGTCGCTTGTATCCAGCAGGAACGTCTGGATCATGGCATCCACGCTCATCTCACTCGGATAATGGTGATCCTGATAATCTGCCATGCGGTTATTTTCAATGTAAGGACGCATATCCTTGAGTGTTTCCGGAATTGCAAAATCCCCATCCTTGCAGGCAATTCCGCCCTGATCATCCAGATAAATCTGAATGGTTTCATCTTCATACAGATATTTTAAAACTTCATATGCTGCTTCTTTGTTTTTGCATGCTTTCATCACAGAAAACTGTAAATCAATTCCTGAATTTAATACATTGTCTGATTCCTCATCATTTGCAGGAAATGTAAAAGAGCCGATATTCATATCCGGATTGACCGATTTGATCTGCGGGATCGCATAGCTTCCGATCGGATACATGGCAGATTCCCCGCGGGCAAATGCTGTACAGGCATCGTTATAACCATATGCATACGGATTTTTTTCGGCGTAATCCAAAAGCGCACGCATCTTTTCTGCTACCGGTCCATACGTATCGGAAAATGTGGTATTTCCCATATTTACCTGATTGCAGGTATCCGAATCGGTAAGTCCGACTGCCAGCGCATTCCACGGAGCCAGACAGGTCCAGGTATCTTTAAAGCCCAGATACAGCGGAAGTGTTCCGCTCTGTTTTATTTCATCACACAGTGTGGTAAATTCCTGCCAGGTGGTCGGAACTTTCCAGGCATTTTCCTCAAACAGATCTTTGTTATATAAAATTCCTGCCGCGTTTGCCACATATGGAAGTGCATACGTGCCATCCTTTGGAATAAACTCCAGTTCCTTATCCATATCCAGATATGCCTGTTTTACGGTCTGGACTTCATCCAGATCGGAAATATCATCAAACAGATCTGCATCTAAAAAGTTGGAATAGTTGATGTCTCCTCCGATTGCGATGATATCCGGATAATCCTCCCGGATAAAACGTGTCTTTAAAATGGTCATTGCTTCGTTTGGAGATGAAATCGTCAGATGGATGTCATCATGTGTTTCATTGAACCGCTTTTCAATCTTTTCAAATGCCTTAACTGCTTCCGGTTTGTAGGAAACCACTTCGATTTCTGTTTTCCCGTCTGCCCTTTTTTCACTTCCGCATCCAGCAAGACCCGTCATACACATGCCAAATGCAAGCACCGCCGCAACACTGCGGAAAATATTTCTTTTTGCCATATTCCTCTCTCCTTTTTTGCAATATATCCGTTTACTTTTTTGATAATCTGATTATAACATACCTTTATGCATCCTTAAATATCTATATTTTTTCAGTTTTATACCGAAATGCAATATTTTATGCTATAATAGATATTGATGTCGCATTTTGATATATAAGGAGTATTTTATGAGCAATACATTTTTTAATATTTTTCCAAATGAAAATTTTATCGATCTGTGCATGTATCAGTTTGGATATGAACAGTGTGATCCCGGCCATTCATTCGGGCCTGCAACACGCAACCACTACCTGTTTCACTACGTTCTTTCCGGAACCGGAACACTCATGGCAAACAATTCCAAAGGAGAAACACGGACCTATTCTGTAAAAAGCGGACAGGGGTTTATGATTTTTCCCGGCCAGATCAACACTTACATTGCCGATGAACAGCTTCCGTGGAAATATATGTGGATTGAATTTGACGGATTACGTGTAAAAGAGGCTTTAAGTGTCACAGATTTGTGCAAAGACGCGCCCGTTTATCATTCCCACTCCAAAGAATTGCGGGAAAAACTTGCCGATGAAATGCTTTATATTGTCAATCATCCACAGGAATCTTCCTTCCATCTCATCGGGCATCTGTATCTGTTTTTAGACTATCTGCTGCAGTCAGCAAAATCGACAAAGCTGGTCTCCAGCGGACGCATGAGTGATTATTACATAAAAGAAGCGATCAATTATATTGAACAGAATTTTCAGAATAATATTTCGATTGAAGATATCGCTGCGGTATGCGGCATCAACCGGAGTTATTTCGGAAAAATCTTCCGCAACTCGATCGGCCGCTCCCCGCAGGAATTTCTTATGAACTACCGCATGGTAAAGGCTACGGAATTATTAAAGCTGACTTCCTTATCCATTGCAGATGTCGGCTCTGCTGTCGGATACGAAAATCAGCTTCATTTTTCCCGTGCTTTTAAAAATATTTATGGTGTTTCTCCGCGGGAATGGAAAAACCAGAACAAGTAACAATAGATAGGATAGAGTAAACGCAAAATAGCGAGTACCTGTTCAAAATCATCCGATGTGAGATAA
>OAWF01000952.1_pt1 | contig 9307 bp, 4 predicted proteins | sample 1495411 | NCBI WGS metagenome assembly OAWF01 (sample SAMEA2580150, study PRJEB22360) | human gut metagenome | biome: human gut; feature: human-associated habitat; material: faeces | place: Denmark | collected 2008/2010 | reverse complement strand
GCTATGTTTCTAATTATAAGTGAAATATATTTATTCTTATTTCGAACTCACGTTATTTTATTATTATCCCCCAACTGAATATCAACTGAATTTTCATCTATTCTAACCTCATAACGCTTTACTGCCTTTGTATAAACATTAGTAAGCTGATGTGAGGTAACAAATGTATTATTCTCAATGAAGAACTTACGCCCCAATATGATTTCCTCTATCTGGTCACAGGTATAATGTGCTACATTTGCAGAATCCTTCATTGCAATTCTACCGATTTTATTTATTTCATAAAGATTCTCATACCCGTCAGTATCACAGTGAGGGAGTAGTATGCATAAGAAATCCTGAGCACGACTTATAGCCACATTAAGAATATTTTTGTTGTTCAGGAATATTCTATCAGCTGCAACTTTCATCCCTGCTGGAGGATTAAGTACCACAAACATGAAGTTACATTGACCTCCTTGAAATCTATGCACTGTACCAACTGTAATTTTAACATTAACTGGTATATTGGGAGTCTGCATAATAAGACTCTCAATAAGCTGCGCCTGTGGAGAATAAGGACAAACAATACCAATCGAGTACTCTTCTTCATGATTTTTGGCATACTCACGAACGATATATTTAAATATCTCTAACGTAAACAGTACAGAATAAATGTGTACATTGGAACCATCTAGTTTCTTTATACCAAATACACTATCATATCTTTCCACTTTGAATGGTATAAAGTTTATAGGTTTAAGATTAAGCTCACCAAACTTCATATGATTTTCCATCGCCGAACGATAGTGTCGCAATTTACCATCGTATGCATATTGACTAAACAATTCGCCAATAGCTGGTAAACTGCGGTACTGCATACTAAGGTTTTCAATCGCAAATTGAATTGGTTCAGTCACAGGGTTCTCAACCCTGTCAAGATTCACCATTGTGTAAATATTTTCATCCTTCCATTCTTCTTCATGAAGTATTGGCTTTATTTGCAAAGGATCACCAGCTATAAGAATAGGAGTATTGACAAAATTATAAATAGCCAGTGCCATTTCTGCTAAAGGAATCATTGAGGCTTCGTCGCATAAAATCATGTCCCATACAATATCTAGTAACTTATTGTAACCACCCTCGCCATTAAAACCGTCAAAAGGCAGACGTGCCATTGTTGAAATGACACAGCATTGCTCATCTTCGTATACCATTGATTCACGGTCAACAACAATATCTTCCAACGATTCATCTGCTGTTGATACAAAACGGTACAACCATGCACAGTCATCCTTACTACACTCCTTTATCTTTTTTGCAAGTTCGTCACAAGCTGTATTAGTTGGTGCTAGAACAAGTATCCTACATGTCGAATATTCATTCATCATTCCAATAATCTTCTTGGCAAGAGTTGTTGTTTTACCAGTTTCTGGAGGACCAAATATAAACTTCAGGTTATCATCAAGGTTTTCTTTAAGATTAAATCCATCCTCCAAACCTAGACCGTTAAATGCACTGCGTAGTTTACCCATAAGGTCTATCTGATTTTTCAAAGTTATCGATGCCTTAGTACACTTATTCCAAGCAATTTTGTTCAAGACATCTTCAAAGGCCTTGCTTGCTTTTAGACGTAAACTATTTTCACGTACATTTGCAACTTCAAATTTTAGTTTCAATTCATCACGATCTGAGAAGGTAAATTTAATCTCAATATCTCCAATTTCTTCAAGCCATAGAGGAATACTACGAGAAGGATTTCTGAGTACATAGATACGCTCAGATCCTTGCTCTTTGTTTACTGAGTTAAACGTGATATTGATGGATTTACCGAAGTCTCCCTTTGTTTCTTCTGTGCCGCCACGATACTCCAATTCTATCAATGCATCGAACCACTCTTTTGAATACCTTTCTGCATTTGAAGCTGCCTCTCGAAGTTCAATTATTTTGTTATGCTTTTCCTCCTGCTCAAGCAGTTTTTGTTTTAATTCATCTGCCTGTACTTCATCAGTAACCTCCTTTTCTTTCTTTACAGGAGGTTTATGATTATTGTTGATAAACATATCTGAAAGTTCGGTCTTCCTGAGTTCCTCACGATTGAACGGTGTATCCAAATCAAAATCATCATCTTCATTATATTTCTTTATGTCAGAAGAATCATTACTTTCATCGCCTAAATTAGTTGAATTATGACTGTTTTTTCGTTCTCGTGGTTTTCTATCAATGTCAGAGTAATCTTTTTCATCTGAACCATTATCACTGATGGTAGGATTTTCAGTTTCTTCATAAATATGTTTTTTAGCTTTTTTCTGAGCTTTGGCATAAGATAAGGCTTGAATTATTTCTTCTTCAGTCAAGTCATCTCCAGCAAGTTGCTTGACGCGTTTCCCCAAATCCAATTGTTCCTGTTGTTCCTCAGTGCCACCTAATTCTAAAATGCTTTTTTCACGTTTCTCTATACCAAGAAATTGAATTAAGCCATTATTACGGTCATACTCAGAATCAAGGTCTTCAAGAGCAATTTCATTAGAAGACAGGACATTGCCATTTTTATCAAGAATCCACTTGCTGTATTGAAGGGAATCCTTGAATGTTGAATCATAATAAACTGTATCATAGGAACGGGCATACTTCCTACGATATATCATGGCCATATGTTCGTAATTACCAAATTTCAAAGCTGGTAATACTACATTCCATAGATAATGAGATGTTTCTTTATGTATTTTATGTTTTTTGAATTCGTTAAATCCTTGCAAAGCATAGTCTTCAAAACGATAATCATATATGTTTGTTATTAAAATTTGACTTTTCAATCTTTCACTAAGATAAGATTTATCCCAGCGCATAAAACTTTCTATTTTCGGATACAATTTTACTCCAAGCATTAATAAAAACATTCTTACAGTTTCTATTCCAAACTCTTTAGTAGCATCCTTATAAATATCTAAATCAATATAGTGGATGTCGTTAACCCCAGAGAGATAAAGTTCAAGATTATGACTGTGAAAATACAATTCATGCGACCTACATAATATGCCATCCTTATCAACTAACAAAATTTTCTCTTTAACCTCTTGTATAAGTTTCTGACCTTGATACTTTTCTTTAACCTTTTGGTAATAACGTAAAATAACCATAAAGTCAGAAGACAACTCGTCATTCTCAATATCTATTTCATCACTCTCAAACTTTCCAAGAATTACCTGACGTATATAGTCATACTCATCTGGTTCCTTCAAATCAAGTTCCATAAAGAACTTTTTAGCCATTTCGTTCTGTAGATACTCATTAGCAACAAAATTATAATCGGATTTATTGTCATCCTTTAAAGGCAGATAAATATTTGGTGAAGTCACATCAACAAAAGGCTTTACCCATTCGCCTTTTTGTGTTTTGATGATGGGAGCCTCTCTGAAAGGAAGAGACGATGCTAATTTATTACTATCTTTATCCGTCAACTTCCACAATTTTGGTGCTGCAGTTCTAAGAAATGTGTACATCCTTGTGACCCATTTCAAATCCTGTGCTTTCATAAAGTCAAGAGTAATATCCCTGGCAAAGCTCTCTGAAGTATATTCTCCAAGTTTGTTGTATATATTGTTATCCTGTTTAATGATATTCTGTGCCAACTCCCATTTCAAAAAATCAACATCCTTAGGATTCAGCATTTTATCTTCTTTATTATTATAGTAATCATGCTTATAGGCTTTATTTGTGAGCATTACCAACTGTTTTTGAGATAATAATTCTACGAGTTCTCTTGGTGAACCTTTATATGCTTCCCTCATAGATAGATACTTTCCATTTCTTGACAACAGGATTCTTTCTGTTTCAAGTAGTTTCTTGAACGCATTAACAATTGGTTCCTCGAATCTTTCATCAAGAGATTGCCAATAATGCCGCACATAGTTAGGAATAATCTCCGTAATATTTTCATCTATAAGCAATTTCTTGTGTTTTACACCATAATCACGAAGATGCACTACAGCCTTTGCAGCTAATTCTGCCAAAAGGTTGATAAGTTCTTCATTTATGTTTTCATTTGGTTTTAGATTCTGTCGATTATCTGTTAGAAGAAATGGAGCATGTGAAACAAAGCATGTTTTAAATGACTCCTTTGTTGGGAAAAAACAATAAATATTCTGAGTAATATTAGTTATCAACTTTTTCTTTTCAGAATCATAGTAATAACCAACATTTATTAGGTGTTCTGTACTTTTACCATCGTTTGTTATTACAATTTTTTCTGAAAACAAGAACACATTGCTGGTCTTTGATGGCTCATGGAGGACATAATGTTCCATAGTTATATTATCATCATAATCCTCAGAGTCAATTATTTCTTTTGAATACTTGGTTTCTTTACCAGTACCATTTTCTATTCTGTCAATTCTCCAAACTATACGATGAATATTATGTAAGAAAAGAATCGGATTCTTAAGATTCTCCAATCGTCTCAAAATATCCTGGTAGGATTGTTCACCATTCTTAAAAGGAAACACAAACAAGGTCTCACCTTCCTGCCGTTCTGGATGGTCGTATGGCAGAAGTGTTGGTACTATGTAGTTCTCAATCTTAAATTTGAAAATATCATCGTAAATCTCAGGCGTATCAGTATATTGGAATACAGCTTTAAATCCAACACCAAATTTACCAATTTTATTCTGCGTGTTTATTTTTGAAGAGTCACCGATACCTGTGATGGAGTTAATGTCGCCAACAGGCTCTTCATCTTCTAATGTAATATTGAAATGCTTCTTTCCATTATGCTTGAACAGCATTTGGTCTTGTCTTAAAATTATATATACTTCCGTTGCTTCCGCATCATCTGCATTCTGCAATAACTCATATACAAAATGTGCAGATTCTGGGTATTTATCTATGATACTACTCCATACACCACGGTAAGATCTCTTGTTGAAAGTTTTAAAATCCTCCATACGAGAGTTGTGAAGTATTTCGAATAGTTTTATTTGATCTATAGTAAGCGATGCCATATTTAGTATTGGTTTGATTTTTTATTTTAGCACTAATAAACTCATAATTACTGTGAGCTCCATATTAGTTAATTATCTATCTATTGCGGAGTCCACAAATTTAACTATTATTATTTGTATATTGCCGTGATAAAAAGATTTTGTAATTTGTTCTTTCCTTTTTCAATCTTTAACGTTACATGGTGAGGTAATTTCTAAAGAGAAAACATACCTATTTGCAAGTTTCTTTGTAGATATTATAAATTGACGGGATTATAGAAAGTATACTTTAATGTAACATTTTTAGTTAGTATAATTATAATACTCAATAAATAATATCAAACTATTTCGGTTTGTATAACCAAAATCACAATTGTGTTGCGCATTTCTTACTTGAGAATCTTGGTTAATACATTTGTCACAAAATCAATCAATACTTGAAATGATACAGACTCCGGTTATAGTGACATTTGCCAATCAGAAGGGAGGTGTAGGAAAGACTACCCTTTGCGTCACCTTTGCCAACTATCTGGTGACAAAGGGCGTTAGAGTTGTGGTAATAGACGCGACTTTCAGCACTCCATTATGAAGTGCCGAAAAGCCGACATCAGAAAATACGGCGAACAGGATATGCCATACGAGGTATGGGCATACGAAGCCAATGACAAGGCGATGATAACTTCCCTTATGGAGAAACTGCACAACGATCCTGAAATTGACGTTGTGCTTATGGACTCTCTAGGTAGTCTGAAAACGGAAGGGCTGATACCCTTGTTCGTCAACTCGGATATCATTATTGTTCCATTTCATTATGACCTGGTAACCGTTCCGTCAACGGCCAGTTTCCTCATGTTTGTTGACCGGCTGAAAAAGGCTGTCGGTGAAAGGATGAAAGCCAGACTCTTCATCATTCCCAATCTGAATGACGGAAGAATCGGCAAGCGTTCCGAACTGGTTATCTGGGACAATGCAAGGGATACCTTCTCCAACTATGGATATGTCACTGCGAAGATTCCCAAACGTGCGGATATGGAACGGTTCAGCACTATGGCGGCACTTGATATGCAGGCCACTATCGTTACACCGGTCTTTGACAAGGTCTATCAAAGTATCTTCGATACACTTCAACCGATAAGGGAAAAAGAACTCAAAGGCATACAGCTTACGGAAAATCTGAATCCCAAGCCTAAGAAGAAAAAGAAATATGATCCCAATATAGTCAGAACAAAATCAGCATCATTGATGCGGAATATATAGAGAATTATTAGAAATCAAATTGATTTACAATTTATTTAGGGCACTATAAAATATTTTGTGTAAATGGAAATACGGGATTCAGAAATGAGTCTCGTATTTTTTATTTTATACATTTGCAAAATGAAGAAGCTTATGAAAGAAAAGAATCAAGTAGTGCCTGATGAGGTTTTAAGCAAGTTTATCAGTCAGTTCAAGACAGAAGCCGATGTGAGCAAGTTTCTGAAGCAGTTGCATGCCCAAGTATTGGAAAAGATGCTTGAAGGCGAAATGGATGCCCATTTGGGTTATGAAAAGAATTCTGAGGCAGGAAACAACACTGGCAACTCCCGGAATGGCAGTTATCCGAAGAAAATCCAAACCGAACATGGAGAATCTGTCATTTCCATTCCGTGTGACCGTAACGGCCAGTTTGAACCGATAGCAGTCCCCAAACATGAAAGTCATGGACTTTCTATAGAGGGATATTTATTAAATATTATATCAGCCAACTGATTAATATACAAGGTGTTGCGGATTGATTGGCTTTTTGTATCTTTAGGTATTCCCCCGAAAACAAGGTTTGACGGCCCAAACAGGGGAAATTCCCCAACTAAGATATGGCTAAGATAGCAAAAATTTCAGAAATTCACCCTACTTTGGGCTTTACAGAATTTGATATTCTGGAAAAATACCGCAAGAGTTTTCATGAGAGTGGGCTTGGCAGGCTTCATTCGTTGTTTCTGTTTGAGTGTATGGCAAAAGCCGCAGGTCTGTCTGAACAACGTTTGGGCCGCAGGAACATATTCAGTCCTTCCGCAAAGATCGCCCTTATGGTCCTGAAGGCATACACCGGATTCTCCGACAGGCAACTGGTGGAACATCTGAACGGGAACATGCACTACCAGATTTTCTGTGGAATCTTCTTGAAAAACTCTTCAGTCAAAGGGATGGGATCCATAGCGAGTACGGTGCTTTACTCCGATATACACAGGATTACCAGAAGCGTCTTTCCATCATCAGAAAGGAGCTTGTATAGGAAAAGGAAATGTTTGAAGGGCGGAAAGTCAGTGACCGCATCGTCAGCATTGACCGTCATTATGTACGTCCCATCGTCAGAGGCAAGGAAACCAAGTCCGTCGAGTTCGGTGCAAAGGTCAATAATATACAGATAGACGGCATATCGTTCATCGAACACCTCTCGTTCAAGGCATTCAATGAGGGTATACGCTTGAAGGACTGTATCCGTATGCAGCAGAAGCTTATGAATGTAAGGGTAAGATGTGTGGCTGCCGATTCCATATATGCCAATAATGCCAACAGAAAGTTCTGTACAAAATATGGGATATCCACATCCTTTGTGCGCAAGGGAAGGGCGGCCCAAGATGAGCCTTTGAGGAAGGTGCTTAGAAGCGAACTCTCAAAAGAAAGGGCCACCCGGCTTGAAGGAAGCTTCGGCACTCAAAAGCAACATTACTCGCTCTCAAGAATAAAGGCCAGGAACAGGAAGACGGAAATCCTGTTGATTTTCTTCGGAATACATACGGCAAATGCCATACTGATGATTGACAAGATCAGGAACAGAACGGGGAAAGCTGCATGACATGAGTTTACTGGAAGAATCAGAAGAGGTCATCAGACTTCTTCCGGAGCATCATGTCTTGCTCGATAAGAGTATATGAGAATATACAGAAAAATGACAATAATAATGGCATATGAAGTGATTATACTCTATCATCTTCATATGCCATGTATTTTGTGGGAACATTTACTGAATATCCCTAAATAGAGTATTTGTATCCAGAGCGGAACGTATAAAAAAGTTTTCAAACCATTTGGAAGTTTGTATTAGAAGAATTACTTTTGCACCCGCATTCGAGCGAGAAGGTCGGCAGTTAACATGATGATGAGGTAGTTTCAGTGATAGCGAGGATGAGGTTAGCTAGGCTAAGCGAATATCCGACCATCCGGGGGCTTTGGAAAAAAACTTTCAAAATTTTCCTTGAAAAGTTTGTCAGTTAAAAAAAAGTTCTTACCTTTGCAGCCGCAATCGAAACGATAGCGCAAGTTCTTTGAAAGCATTACATATCAACAAGTAGTACAAGAGACGTAGTAGGAATACTGACATACCGTCAAGACTACAATAAACAGATAGAGATTCTGAGCAAAAGGTATAAACAAAATCAACAACGAAGAGTTTGATCCTGGCTCAGGATGAACGCTAGCGACAGGCTTAACACATGCAAGTCGAGGGGCAGCATGATTTGTAGCAATACAGATTGATGGCGACCGGCGCACGGGTGAGTAACGCGTATGCAACTTACCTATCAGAGGGGGATAGCCCGGCGAAAGTCGGATTAATACCCCATAAAACAGGGGTCCCGCATGGGAATATTTGTTAAAGATTCATCGCTGATAGATAGGCATGCGTTCCATTAGGCAGTTGGCGGGGTAACGGCCCACCAAACCGACGATGGATAGGGGTTCTGAGAGGAAGGTCCCCCACATTGGTACTGAGACACGGACCAAACTCCTACGGGAGGCAGCAGTGAGGAATATTGGTCAATGGCCGAGAGGCTGAACCAGCCAAGTCGCGTGAAGGAAGAAGGATCTATGGTTTGTAAACTTCTTTTATAGGGGAATAAAGTGGAGGACGTGTCCTTTTTTGTATGTACCCTATGAATAAGCATCGGCTAACTCCGTGCCAGCAGCCGCGGTAATACGGAGGATGCGAGCGTTATCCGGATTTATTGGGTTTAAAGGGTGCGTAGGTGGTGATTTAAGTCAGCGGTGAAAGTTTGTGGCTCAACCATAAAATTGCCGTTGAAACTGGGTTACTTGAGTGTGTTTGAGGTAGGCGGAATGCGTGGTGTAGCGGTGAAATGCATAGATATCACGCAGAACTCCGATTGCGAAGGCAGCTTACTAAACCATAACTGACACTGAAGCACGAAAGCGTGGGGATCAAACAGGATTAGATACCCTGGTAGTCCACGCAGTAAACGATGATTACTAGGAGTTTGCGATACAATGTAAGCTCTACAGCGAAAGCGTTAAGTAATCCACCTGGGGAGTACGCCGGCAACGGTGAAACTCAAAGGAATTGACGGGGGCCC
>OAWF01000949.1_pt1 | contig 9353 bp, 10 predicted proteins | sample 1495411 | NCBI WGS metagenome assembly OAWF01 (sample SAMEA2580150, study PRJEB22360) | human gut metagenome | biome: human gut; feature: human-associated habitat; material: faeces | place: Denmark | collected 2008/2010 | reverse complement strand
TCCACTTGGCCATTGATTGAGCTGAAGATTCTCAGCATGTCGTCTCACCCGCCTTTCGCGCTTTCCTACTGTTCTATCGCTGTACGGTTCCAAACCGAGAATAGTCTAAACCTACCGTTTGAATTTGCGGCGAACGCGTTCATACTGTGTTCCATGTCCCCACGCCAACAGCCGATATGCGGTTGTGCCATGCGGATATGGCGACTAACGTATCCGGTCACCACACAATCGGCTGCCAGCCTGGCATGTGCGGTCCGCGCAGGTCGGCGGGCCCGTTCTCCCAGTCTGCGCAATCGGCAATGGCGGGTGCCTTGTTGTATTCTTCCAGCTCCCACAGTGGCTGCTCCGTCGATTGGCCATTGACGCTGTGACGCACTTTCAGTCGGCACCAACAGGCGTTGCGCATGGCACCAAGCGCGTTCATACCGTCAGGATCCAGATCAAGCAGATTGGCAATGGTGGCGGTAATCCATGAGCCATGGGTGACCAGCATAAGCGTGGTGGGCGTGTCATCCGCATAAGCCGAATCACAGACCAATGCGCGCACTGCGTCGGCTCCGCGCTTGCCGACTTCGGCGCGACTTTCCACCCCGTGTTTGGTTTCCCCGCCAGTGTGGTGCTTCCAGGAGGCGTAGTCCTCAGCGGCCACGGCTTTGATCTCAGCGCGGGTCAGGCCTTCCCATTCACCAAAGCTACGTTCGCGAAGACGGCGATCGCAGACCACCGGCAATCCCAGCACATCTGCAAAGGCGTGAGCGGTCTGTTGCGCGCGAAACAGATCGCTGGTCAATACCACCATGCGCCGGCCGGCTGCCGGAGCTTCCTCATATTGATGAATATCGGTACGTTCCGCGGCATCCGGTCCGGGCTGAGCGATGGCTTCGGGATGAGAGGCCAGACGGTTTACCTTGGCCCAGTAATAGCGTGAGGCGAGCGCGAATCCGGTTTGGTCGACCTGCCATTGGCCTACGATGTCGAGCGGCACATCGATTTGGCCTTGCAAACGATGTTCGAGATTGTATTGGGTGCGGCCGTGGCGCAGCATCATCACTTCATCAATCATTGGCCTGTCACCTCGTTTGTTGCGGATGTCTGACGTATTCATCTCACCATGACCCCTAGAATGGCCGCATGGAGATTTCTGAGTCGACCTGGGCGTTTATCGCCAAGCATCGCTGTGAGGATGTGCGCGATGTGGCTTTGCATGCCAAACGTGGCGATGGCATTGATCTGTCGTTTGCCTTGGAGCAAATAGCTGGCTGGCAACGCGCTTCGGTGAAATTGCCTGATTGGGCGGCTTGCGATGGCCTGATTTTCCCTCCGCAAGTGCCTATGGAACAGTGTTCTTCACAGTTCACTGCCCAGTACAAGGCTCGGCTCGCCCAACATTTGCTGGAAAACCAGCTCGCTGATGCTGATGCATCCGACTCGACTTCTCTGGTTGACCTTACCGGTGGGTTCGGCGTCGATTTCTCGTATATGGCTCGGGTGTTCGACCATGCCACCTATGTGGAGCGGCAATCCAATCTTTGCGATATCGCCCGTCATAATTTTCCGCTGCTTGTGCTTGCTCACGCCGAGGTCATCAATGACGATTCCACGACGGTGTTGAGGCAGCTTGCCCCGGTTTCCATGATTTTTCTAGATCCGGCGCGCCGTGACGATCACGGCTCACGCACGTATGCGATTGCCGACTGCACGCCTGATGTACTGGCCTTGCAGGACTTGTTGCTTGTCAAGGCTCCCCTCGTCATGGTCAAGCTCTCCCCCATGCTTGATTGGCATAAGACCGTCAATGATTTTGCGGGCGCGGTGCACGAGGTGCATATCATCTCCACCGGCAACGAATGCAAGGAACTGCTGCTCGTGCTGGAGCGCGAACGCTGCGCGGCGCCTCGCGTGGTATGCGTCAACGATGAGCAAATATTGGAATATGAGGCGAACCATGGTAGCACCGAGGATGCCGACGGTATTGCGCATGCCAGCAGTGATGGCGAAGAGCCATTGGCCGGCACTCGCACAGGTGCTATCGGAGCCGACCGTTGGCAGTATCTTTATGAGCCCAATGCCTCCATCATGAAGGCCGGTTGTTTCGCTGTGATCAGCCAACGATTCGACGTTCACCCGATTGGACCGAACAGTCATCTCTTCGTATCAGCAAAACCCGTTGATGGATTCCCCGGACGATCGTTCGCCATCGAATCAATCGCCACGATGAACAAACGGGAGCTGAAGCAGGCTTTGGCCGGACTTACGCATGCGAATATCGCCGTGCGCAACTTCCCGCTTTCCGTGACGCAATTGCGCAACAAACTCAAACTCAAGGACGGCGGCCACACCTATCTGTTTGCCACCACGGATGCGCAAGGCCGGCACCTCGTCCTACGCACCCAGAAACAATAAAGCTCCCTCTGATGAGGGAGCTAGCTCGCGAAGCGAGACTGAGAGAGAACAGGTGTAGTTTGCCCCAGCGGAAGGAACCAATCAGTCCTTGGAGATGGTCTTGCCGGCGGTCGGACCGGAAGCCAGGTTCTGAATCTCGGTGACTTCGAGCACCGGAATCACGGCCGGCTTCTTGGTGCCCTTTTCTTCGGCGACCTTGACCTGCTCGTTGTAGATATCGTCGTCAACGTGCAGCACCACGTTGCCACGGAAGCGGTAGCCCTGCTTCTTCTCGAGGTTGGCGAAGGCGATGACCAGCGGGGAGCCGTTCTTGAGGTTCTCGTAGTGCTGGCCAGCGGTGCGCTCGTGGTAGGCAATGTGGGTGTCGTCCAGCACGAACAGGGACATCTTCGGGCCGAGATCTAGTTCGCCGTCCTTGGAGATGGTGGTGATCCAGCCGAGGTTGTTCTGGATGAATTCCTTGATTTCCGGAGTGATGACTGCCATGTCGAATCCTTTCATGGGTATGAGTACGACGTGTTGTTCCACTCTTAAGGATAGTGGTTTTCTTCGCTGCCGGCACGGATGTTCGCTGTGAGTAACCTCACCTTCGCACTGCTTTCATTTGCCGTTCACCGCCGGAGCGCAAGGCTCGCAGAATCCTCTTTTTGACTGGTAGTTCCCGTAATCTGAGAGCCGAGAGAGCCACAAGTTTTCCGTTTTTCTAAGGTGAGTGTGTGATGGGTTTGGTCGAGCGCTGCAACCGGCTGCGTAGTCGTTGGTCACGTAGTTTTCCGCCGAATCTCGCCCGTCTGATGTTGCTGGCCTGCGCTGCGCTGTGGGGAGGCAGCTATCTGCTCGCCAAATTCGCCATGACGGCGATCCCGGCGCAATGGCTGATGGCCCTTCGCATGTTCGGCGCCTGCATGTGCATGCTGGCTTTATTCCACAAGCACATCGTGCCGTACCTGACGCCAAAGATCATCGTGCCGGCGCTGGTGGTCGGGCTGACCTATTGGGGCACGATGATCACGCAGACCATTGGATTGCAGACCATAGAACCGGGTCGCAGCGCTTTTCTGACGGCTGCCTATTGCGTCATTACCCCGTTCGCCACATGGATTATCTCCAAAACCAAGCCGAGAGCCATCAATCTGGTCGCCGGCGTGATTTGCCTGACCGGCGTTGGTTTCGTGTCGTTGAAGCCGGGAGGCTCGCTCTCCTTGAGTTCCGGCGACTGGCTTACCATCGCCACGGCGGTTATTTTCTCCTTCAACCTGACCTGTCTGGGCGTCTATACCAAGCGTTTTGACCCGATTGCCGTCACCTTCGTGCAATTTAGCGTGGCCGGAATCCTGTTCTTTATCGGCGCGCTGGCCACCGAACCCGCGCCTGATGCAGGATGGCTGGCACCTCCGGTGGTGGCCAGCGTGTTGTATCTGTTCCTTGGTGCCACGATGAGCGCGCAGATCATGCAAAATATCGGCCTGGCCCACGTGCCGGCATCGCAAGCGTCAATCATCATGTGCACGGAGAGCCTGTTTGCCGTATCGTTCTCCGCACTGTTCTGGGGCGAGCGCATCCTATGGAGTTCGTTGGTCGGTTTTGCGCTGATTTTCGCCGCCGTGCTGATGTCGGTCATCAAACCGACCAAATATTCGCTGCATCGTAACTAATTGCCCAATGCCGTCACTATCATGGTGACGTTTGCGGCGTGTTGTGTCGCCGTCATCATGAGGAGGAAATCAGCATGAATCTGCTTGAGTCCATGCAGAAACGCCATGCCGTGCGCGATTACAACGACGAACCGCTCACCGCGGAACAGGTGAATACTCTTGATGAGGCCATTGCCGCCGCCAACGCCAAGCAAGGACTCGATATTCAACTCATCCATGATGTCGATGACGCATTCGGGGGCTGCCCGACCCACTATGGCCGGTTCAAGAATGTCCACAATCTTATTGCGCTGATTGGTACTGACTCGCCTAGCAATGAGGCCATACTGGACGAGAAGGTCGGGCATGCCGGGCAATTGCTGGCATTGACTGCCGTCTCTCTTGGACTCGACACCTCATGGGTGGTACTGCATGAGACCGCTGATCATGACGGCGCGTGGACGCTCGCCGAAGGGGAACGTATGCCCGCCGCCATTGCGCTCGGGCATGGCAACCGCCCCGGCCGGCCGCATCGCAGCAAACCGGCTAAGGAACTGGGAGCCGTAGAAACCGGCGATTACGCGAATGCACCCGACTGGTTCAAGCGGGGCGTTGAGGCTTCGATGCTCGCGCCCAGCGCGTTGGGCAAGCAGCCGTTCCGTTTCACGCTGCTCGCGGACGGCCGCACGGTAAGGGCCGAAGCATTGGAAGGCGTACAGCCGGAAATCGGACTGGGTATCGCCAAGCTGCATTTCGAATTGGCGGCCGGCACCGATAGCTTCGTGTGGGCATAGGCGTTCAATCGTGTTGCGCCGGTTGAGCCTATGACGAAACCGGCCATATAGCGCCACAATACGCAACGCGTATAGGCTCTATGTGAAGGTTTTGCAGGGTACTTGTAAGCATTTCGTCACTTTCAGAGGGCCTTCAGCAACCTTCAAGCACAGACATCTACCGTCGTATGCGTGAAGAAGTTTTTCGAAGGTCTTTCCATTTCCTCGATCGTGGCCGGAGCCCTCGCTGCCGTCACCTCATTCCTGTTGGCGTCGAAAATCGGCATCGCAGGTTCGGTGATTGGCGCCGCGGCCAGCTACATCGTGTCCGCAGTCGCCACCAACATCTACCAAAACGTGTTGCAGGCTTCTGGGGAAAAGCTTCAGAGCGTGGGCTCCACGGATGATGACGCCGCCGAGCACGGCGAATCGGATGCCGGTAGCAATGATTCCTCACCCGCATCTGAAACAGAACTTCCTGCAGCCTCCGGCGATACGGCGGATGCCCAACAGAGCGACGATATCGAGCAACCCACGCGGGTCGAAGCGGCAGCCAGCGAAAATCCCGAAAACACCATGGTTGCTGCAGCCGCGGCAGGTGAAACTACTACCAGCCTCGGCACCGCTTCCACACCCGCTACACGTGAGACGACCACCACCCTCAGCACCGCTTCCGCACCAGCTGCAGGCCGTCGCACACCTCGCGAGATTGTTTCTCGCCCGACTGCACAGCGTTCGCGCCACACGTATTCCGTCAAGGAACTGCGCGCATCACGCCGCAATCCCAAGCGCACAGCTGTTATCGTAACCGTGGTATCCGGCCTGTTGGCCGTTGCCGTAACAGCCGGCATCGTGCTGCTCATCACCCAAGGCAACGGCACGGACAGCGTGGTGCGAAACTGGATCTCCCCCACAGTCACCACGCCTTCGCCCGAGCAGACCGAGTCCCCATCGACTCCCGACCAGCACACGCCAACGGACAACACCAATACGCCGAAGAGCAACGGCACCACGACCGAGAACGACTCCGCTCCCTCAGGGTCGTCCAACTCCGATAGTTCGTCTGGTTCCACCGATTCGTCCGGCTCCACCGGTACTGGCTCCGGCAGCACGAATACCGAATCCGGCACCAACAGCGGCACGGAGACCAACGGCAACACCAATTCAGGAACCGGCGGAAACTCTGGCTCGAACTCGACCGGCTCAGATGCCTCCCACGGATCGGGGTCTTCAACGAATTCGGGCACTACCGGTTCCAGCTCAACGGGTTCCGGCAACAGTTCGACAGGCTCCAACAGTTCGTCCGGCAACAGCACCGGCAGTTCCAATTCCAAATCCTCCAGCTCGAGCACAAGCAGCAGCGCCGGCACTGATATCGACGTCATAGGCGAATGATGTGGGGCAATGCGCAACTTGGACGTATGACTACAGTTATCATGCGCACCTGCGAAGGTGACATGCGCATGATGCTTCTTCTTTGGGATGTGACATCAGGAAACAGATCACTGAAGATTGTTGAAATTCCAGTCAAAACCACTCCAAGAGCCCTGAACAATCCCGATTTTCCCGAAAGATAGAATCCCCGCGGCCGAAGGATAGCACCTTATTCAAAATCTCTGGCATAAGTAATTATGCTTTCTTCTAATGGTTTTCAAGAAATAGAGAAAGACAAAACAACCGATGGCCAATGGAGACAGGAAAAGACGGGAATGGGGATGCGTCGTCGCCTGCAAGGACGCGGACGGAAGCATCGTCTCCTGGTGCACTCAGAACCACGCTCTTCACATCCTTTCGCGTGTCTTCAACTAAAGCGGTTTAGAATAATGCTGTTCCCTTGATATGTATACCCCTCAAACAAAGAAGTTGAATTATGACGACCACCGCGATACCGAAGTCGGTCTCGGATTTCATGCAGCACATCACGGACCTGTGCGGCACCGAACACGCCGCCTGGGCCGAGAACTTCAACGCCTGCTTTGCCAACACCCTGACCACCACGGTCAAACGGCATGACGACGGCACCACATTCCTGCTCACCGGCGATATCCCGGCCATGTGGCTGCGTGATTCGACCGCACAATTGCGCCCATATCTGGCCCTTGCCGCCGAAGACGGCGACATTGCGAGCCTGATCGCCGGTCTGGTGCGGCAGCAGTTCCGCTACATCACCATCGACCCGTATGCGAACGCCTTCAACGAGGAGCCGAACGGCGCTTCCTGGGACAAGGATGATCAGTCCGACTTCTCCAGTCCCTGGCTTTGGGAGCGCAAGTACGAGGTGGACTCGCTGTGCTACCCCATTCAGCTGGCTTGGATGCTGTATGCGAACACCGGCAACACCGATCATTTCAATGACGAATTCATTGCCGGCGTCAAGAAGATTCTTGACGTCTTCGAGACCGAACAGCATCACGAGAACTCCCCGTATTTCTTCATCCGCGACACGGACATCCCCACCGAATCGCTGAGCAATAACGGCAAAGGTTCGCCGGTGGCGTACACCGGCATGACCTGGTCCGGATTCCGCCCCAGCGATGACGCCTGCACCTACCACTATCTGGTGCCCTCGAACATGTTCGCCGCGGTGTCGATGGGATATCTGGAACGCATCTTCGGCGGGGAGATACTGCATGACGCCGATATCGCCGCACGCGCCGGCAAGCTGCGCCGCACCATCACCGAAGGCATCGAAGCCCACGCCAAGACGACGAACCGCAACGGAGAGACAATCTACGCGTTCGAGACCGACGGTCTGGGACACGTCAATGTCATGGACGACAGCAATGTGCCGTCGCTGATGGCGGCCCCTTACTTGGGGTACTGCGCACCGGACGATCCGACCTATCTGGCGACCCGACGTACGCTGCTCAGCGACGAAAACCCGTACTATTACGAGGGAGAGTACCTCAAGGGCATCGGCTCACCGCACACCCCGCCGCGCTATGTGTGGCCCATCGCCCTGTCTATCGAGGCGATGACCAGTGACAGCAAGGACTTCAAGGCGCATATCCTCGACCGTCTCGTGGCCACCGACGCCGGTACACATCTCATGCACGAAGGCATCGACGTGGATGATCCGACCAAGTACACGCGCGAATGGTTCAGCTGGTCGAATATGATGTTCTGCGAACTGGTCATGGACTATTTCGACATTCGCGTGAAGCACTAAGACGTGCCCGCCGCATGCTCATTGCGCACCCACCGCATGTTCTCATTAAGGAAAGGAACAATCATTATGACCAATAACCCACGTTATACGCTCGGCACCGAAGCCAACCGCATTTTCATGGCTTCCGAAACCTACGAGCTGCTGAAGTTCGGCAAAGGCTTCCCAGCGCCGGATGGCGGTTCCGGCTGGCTGAACGCCGACGGCACCCTCGACCCCTCACACGGCGTCGAAACGTGGATCACCAGCCGTATGGCCCATGTGTATTCGATTGGCGCCATGCTCGGATACCCGGGTGCGGGCGAGCTGGTCGACGCGGCGCTCAGGGGATTGACCGGCATTCTGCACGATGACGAGCACGGCGGCTGGTATCCGCAGGTGTTTGCCGACGGTTCCCATGCGCCGGGCAAGGTCTGCTATGCGCATGCCTTCGTGATTCTCGCCGCGTCCTCCGCCCTGCTGGCCGGGCGTCCGGGTGCCAAGGAACTGCTCGACGAGGCGCTCGCCACATATGACGAGCATTTCTGGGACGACGAGATCGGCCTGGCCGTCGACACCTGGGACACGGCATTCACCGCACTCGACCCCTATCGGGGCCTGAACGCCAACATGCATACCACCGAGGCGTTCCTGGCCGTGGCCGACGCCACCGGGAACAACACCTATCGCGTCCGCGCCGGCCGCATCATCGACCACGTCATCGAATGGGCGGCACACAACCGGTGGCGCATCCCCGAGCATTTCAAATCCGACTGGTCGTTGGACCTCGAATGCAACGCCGACAAGAAGGACGACCAGTTCAAACCGTATGGCGCCACGCCGGGCCATGGCATCGAATGGGCGCGCCTTATCGTGCAGTGGGCGCTGAGCTCCTTCGCCAATCGGGACGGCGCGCGACCGTACATCGACGCCGCCGAGCACCTGTTTGCGCGGGCGGTGGACGATGCGTGGAACGCGGACGGCGCGGAGGGGCTCGTCTATACGACCGACTGGAACGGCATGCCGGTGGTCACCGACCGCATGCATTGGACGGCGGCCGAATCGTTGAACACCGCCGCCACGTTGCACGCCGCCACCGGCGAGGCACGATATGCCGACTGGTACGCCACATTCGCCCGCTACGTCGACGAGCACGTCATCGACCACGAAGGCGGATCATGGTTCCACCAGCTTGACGGCGGCAATCATGTGATCGGCACGGTCTGGCCGGGCAAGTCCGATCTCTACCATGCGTTCCAGTCCACGTTGATTCCGTTCCTTGACCCGGCTGTGTCCATTGCGACGGCCGTGAAGAACGCAGAATAATCGGCGATAAGTGATAAGGGGCTGCGGACGTTTTCTTGGAGACCGAACGGAAAGATTTTCGTATGTTCAGTC
>OAWF01000944.1_pt1 | contig 9475 bp, 11 predicted proteins | sample 1495411 | NCBI WGS metagenome assembly OAWF01 (sample SAMEA2580150, study PRJEB22360) | human gut metagenome | biome: human gut; feature: human-associated habitat; material: faeces | place: Denmark | collected 2008/2010 | reverse complement strand
GTCAAGTATGACAAGCATTTTAGTAGTAAAGACAAGCGTGAAGAAGATAATAAGGCCAAAATTGTTTTCTGGGACCTTGCAGAATCTGCTATGAAATTTGATTTCAGGACAGCCATGAGCATAGAGAGACAAAAAGATGTTCTTGACGTACTCAAAGAAGCGCAGGAAGTCCATGGTTTTCTAGTATGTGCAAACTATACCTATTACGCTTTTTCCTCCTGTTTATTTAAAGATGGAAAACAAGTAATAGCTTACTCCTGGGATGCTGTTGCAAATTGCATTGAGGATGGCGGTCTGGAAATAGTTCCTGACTACATCAAAGAAAACGAGAGTTTCAAAAAAACGGTTGAAAATTTATTGAAAGATTAGAATAAAATAGTTATAATAAAGTAAACGGCAGACCCATATTGGGATTTAAAATATATGATAATGCTATAGTCATGCTAATTCTGCCACTAAAAAAAGCCCCGGATTGCTCCGAGGCTTTTCTTCTGCTTATTATACATCATTTCAGAGCACAAAAAAGACCGGGATTTCTCCCGGCCCTGAAACTATTAAGCTGCAATCTTTGCACTATTATTCTGCTGTATAAACTCTTTGATCTGGTCATATCCCCAGCCGCAGTCGACCAATCCGCTCACTAAACATTCCATAGACTGCACAGCTCTCAGATCCTCCTCTGACAGGTAATCCCTAAGATTTTCTTTCTTATCTATGCCATACTTTTCACGGAGTTGTTTAGCATTCATTCCGAATAATACCTTGTAAATACAATTCGTATATGTGGAATAGGCATGACCATGCATCCTCTCATTTTCTGTAGACTGCTGTAATGCCTTTGTGAGAGATTGCCGAACCGCAATACCTTTTTCCCTTTCGATTAGTTTCCCTTGTAAAGTACGTTCCATTGCATTGAACTGTTTTATATACGCCTCTTTAAATTTCATTGCTGTTTCGCCGGTGTAACCCATAACCAAAAGAGTGAACCCATCTCGTGTCAAATAGTACATCGGCTGCTTATGCTTCTGTTCGTTTAGATATTTTGACTCCTCAAAATTTAGGAGTCGGAACTCTTCACTACAACCAAGTTCTCGAATATCTTTTAATACATTGTCATGCCTTTTTCCAAAAGTATTTGCAACGTCCAAACTACTAACTACTGTTTTTTCCTGTTTGTCAATTCTTTTTACTTCAACTAACATTTTATAATTCCTTTCCTTGATTATTATTTGCATGTAAGGTAGTTAAAAAAATAAGCATACCGGAGGATTCCAGATGCCCATTCTATTTCTTTCTATTTTTGTACAGAGCCGTGCAGGTCTTTTTCCCGGCATAGCTGCCTTTCTTCCATCCGAGCTGCTTCCAGTATCTTTCCAACTTTTTCTGTGTTGCTGGTCCCCATTCTCCGTCTACCGCAATGTCTGCACCAGATGCTAGTGAATTTAGTTTTCCCTGCATCCACCGTATTGCATTTTTAGAGGATGTCTTTTTTACGGTTGTGTATTTTACACTTTGCCCTCCGATAGCATTTTTAAAAGTTTTCCAACCATTGTTGTCTGCTCCGATCCATGGCATAGGGCAATTCTTCCCGTTTACGTCCCAGTGCCGGATCACGTGGGATGCTGGAACGCCATATTTCTGCATTAGGAATTTTACCAGTTCGATTGTCTGGTCCCTAACATTTGCTGGCACTTTCCCAACGCTGTTGCACATTTCTACAGACAAACTGTTTGCATTTGTACATTTTTTGTAATAGTTCCCCGCAGCTCCGACAGTAGAATAACAACCACCTACCGCCCATGCTACCCGGTTTACTGCCACGGACTTATAGACGTATTTCCCGCCGTCTACAAAGTAGTGTGCAGACGCTCCTCTGGATGCCCCCTGGAAGTATTTGCAGTTGTTCAAGGCCGTATCTCCGCTGTTCCCGGTGTAATGTATTACGATGTAATCTATATCCTTTGTGCTTCTTGTCCCGCCGTAATTGCTCTTGTGAGCAAACTTCTTTTTAAATTTTAATGCCATGTTATTATCTCCCTTCTGAATATGAAAAGAGGACGATTACTCGCCCTCCGTTGATCCCTCTATAATCCTTGTAAATGCTTGGTGCAATCCTGTGCTTGCCAAGCCCGTAAACGCCCCGTAGACGACTATTTCCAACGTAATAGATGTTTTAGCCACGCAGCCCAAAACAGCTCCTAAAACCGCAAGGATCAGCGGGATGTACTTATTCGGAATGAAGTCTAAGGACTTCTTGATTACATAGCCTACGATCAGGCAGGCAACTAAAACGATAGGAATATAATACTCTGTAATAAATTCTAAACTCATGTTTCTTTACCTCTCTTTCTACTTATCGATGATACTCTCAAGGAGTTCATCTCTTATTTTTTTCATGTTTTCAATGCCGTTGCCGGTGATTTGATGATTAAGCATAGCGGCCAGACACTTAGATTGTGGTTTCTGCATTTCTTCTAAGACTTCCAGCCGCTTGTAATCCTTCTCCGAGTGTTCTTCCAGCTTTTCCACTCGGTTTTTAAACTTAAAAGCCGGGTGAATGACCTTATAGATCACTGCCCCGGCCCCACCTATAATGCTTATGCCTCCGCATATTGCAAGTATTTGTTGTAACACGCTGTGCCCCCTCTCCTTATCATTTTGCAAAAGAAAAAGACCGTCTCCGGCCCTGCTCGTATTTCCATATGTACCTCCCGTTGCGATATCGCAACTTAAAAAATCCCCTATGGCGCTTCATTAAATTCCTATTTTATTCGTATTGCGGCTATCTCCGTGCCACATCCGGCTAAATTTGCACCAATTCCAGTAGAAAGTCGACATGATAATATGTTTTGCTCTGTTAAGTCAAGTATACATACTTCTTTAAATGATAAGTAATTTTTTCCATAACATGAACTCGTAGATATACTTGCGTTTTTGGTATTATTATAAACCTGAACACGCCTCGTAGACTCTGACGCGTTGGATGTAAAATTTCCTTTAGCGGTAACTATGTATGTACCAGCTGGAATTGCAATAGATGCGCCGCCCGAGTACGAATCCACTCCACCGCTTCCAACTGTTATTTCCTTTATGTTTCTATATACTGTGCCAATTACGTTTAGTTTTGTATTCGTAAAATTAAGGCTAGATTGATCTGCCTTATTGTTTAATCTTGTATTAGCCTGCTTCAAATCTTCGGCAGTCTTCGATAAAGCCGAATTTAGTTCAGCAACATCTTCCCGGATACCATCTACTGTATATCTGTTAATTCCAATCAATTTTTTTTCATCCGTCACACCAATGATTTCATCCTTAAAAATTTTCATTGCAGATATCTTGCTTGCAAACTCTTTTGTTATATCCGTCCAGTCAATTCCGTTCTTTGATATAAAATTCCCTGTTTTACATGATAAAAAGAACTTTTCATAAGCAAAACAAATATCACTATCGGATGGCGGAACCGGAGTACTATGTAATGCTAAATCAGTACTATCTGTTGTTGTATATACTCTTTGTCTGTCCTTAATAACAAATATGCCATTCCCGAATATGATTTTATCATACTGTTTTTTTGTGAATTGCAAGGAAAGAGGCACTTGTTCCCACGTAACTGCATCGACCGATTTTAGTAAAACACTAGTGGTCGACTTATAACCTGCGGCAAGAAATATTCCATTTCCATAAGCGATTGATTTTATATCAACACTTGTATTACTATTTTGTACTGTTATTTGCGTTCCATCTGATGTATAAATTTTACCTCCATCTCCGACAATTACAAATTTCCCGTCTTCATATGCTATTTCATTTATTCTTCTAGTAGATTGCACACCATCTTCTAGAATCTGAATTTCGGTCCATCCTGTCCCATCTGGCGATGTTAGAAGACTGTAATATCCAGAATAAAAAACAACAGCCATATACTTACCGTTTCCATATGCGGCAGATATTCCAGATCTGCTGTCTGAGATATTCCAACTTCTTTTATCTACGGATGAGTATATATTATATTCCCCGGCAGCAACATATTTTCCCTCACCATATGTAATGCTATTTATTTTCTCAGGGAATGTATAATAGTCATTTGAGTAATAGTGATCCTCATTTTTTAAATTATTCGTTTTTTCTCTGATAGAAAAAACTTCCTGATCAAGTACTTTGAAACTTCTTGATATTTCTAACCCATCAACAAAGTCCTCTTCTGACTGCTGCGTAAGTCCTAAATGCTCTGTATACTTCTTTTCTGCCATTTACCTTACCTCGTTTCTCATTTCATACCACGTTTTTGTTTTTAAATCTTTCCACGTAGTATTTTTATATTCTAACCATTGCCGATATCTAAGTGAAATATCTAAAGCGATATTAACCGGAACAATATCTTCAAGAAGCTTTACAAATTCATCATACATTTGTCTCCTTGTCAGCTCAAGAAGGCATTGCATTGTCATATCATCTGTATTTACAGCAATCGTATATTTGCCTTCTCCAAGAAGATTGTCCATTCTTTTCAATAAGTCGTTCAATGTATACGGATAGTCATCATACCATTTTATCATCACCCGGAACCGACGATCATTGATTGTATCTGTGTCTTGAGCTTTAATGCCCATCACTTTTTCTCTTCTTGCAATTCCGTTTTCTGTGGCAGTAGAAATTGCAATATCTAAATCCGTGTTCTCTATTTCTTTAGTAACCGCAGTTCCTACATCCTCCTCTGCATCATAAATTGCTTTAATTTCATCAATTTCAAGGATTATTTCAGGATATTCTAGCTGCACACTACCTCCCCCTTTTTAGGAACAACATTTTCATCCAGCATAATATTACTTTCTTGTCCATTTAGCGTTATTCCTGCTACATCTATGATACCTTCTACGTCGAAAATCGCATTCTCAACTCCGGCCCTACGGACCGCGATAGAATCAGTGTCGATCCATTCTTTTCTGAGCAAAAGCATATAATTTTCCACAGCTTCTTCTATCTGTGTCTTCAGTCCTTCGTATGTATAGCCGGTGTCATATTCCACATTCGCTGTAATGTCTATCTGCAATTCTTCTACACCCGACACGGTTACTGCGTGGCCAATGGGAGCGATTCCGATTCCTTGCCCTGAGTTTTGTATCGGATCTACTTTCGTTTGCACATCAGTTATTAATTTCTCTGAAGGCTTTTCATAAGCCGCTGATATAATTACGATTGATATATTACATCCGGTTCTCCTGTAAACTTTTACTCCACCAACATCATCAATTTCACCAACTTCCTGGATATAATAAGAACGGTTGCCCGCAAATGGCTTGATCTCAAAAGAGTCAAGAAGACGCATCCGGTATGATTCCTCATCTTCTTCCTCTTTTCCTTCTACGAGGAGTTTTGTAAGTTCTGCTGTTTCTAATCCTTCTATGTCATCAATCGCTATCAGCTCTCCGGTCCAGGCGTTCGGCTCTGATCCGGCTTCTTCACACTCTAACCTATATGTATTTGTTGTGTCGTCCATTATCCCGGTAACGATATAGTCATAATCGTCACCAGAAAATTCCGCCCCTATCTCTACCGGAACATTAAACTTTCCTTCAAATTCTGCTGGAGTTGCTTCTTCAATATAAATTCCTTTTTCTTGTCCAATTCTGACAAGGTGATCTAAGTCCGCTGTATCCGGATATTGATTATCTGCAACCTGTGAAAGTTCGATATATACTTCCTCTAACCTTGCGGCACACTTAGCACATGCGTGATAAATCAAGCTTCCTTCTGAAGTATCCAAGCCATCTGGCATGTCGTCCATCATTTGATCCATAATGTTTTCAAATGTCATTTCCTCATACATTCACTTCCTCCTCTCCATAATCCGTTAGCAATACAAAGTTTATATGCAACAAATCATCATCCTTCATAATTTCAAGATTTTCAATGCCAGAAATATATGGATTTACGGTCAAGCATTCCGTGATCATCCTGGTGACTTCAGACTTTATATATTCATCTGAAAAAGGTTGCCCAATGAGTTCTTTCAGCTCACTGCCGTAATCCCATGAATATGTATAAAATGTATATCGATCAACTTGTAGGGCCAGAAAAGCCCACATTGCTAAGGCTTTTGCACCCTCTACAATCCTTCCTGTCAACTTCCCGGTCTTAAAATCTATCTCATATTCCCGTGGATAGTATTCTTCCTCTTCTTGTAGTTCATCTTCTAACTCTTCTTCAAAAGGAAACATTATTCCACCACCTTACAGATTGCAATATACTGGTCATCGCTGAACCGATATATTAATACAGTATCACCTTCCTGAAGCGACATGCCTTCAGCTCTCAGATAATCTTCTGAGTCAAGTTTCAGATCTCCTGCATGAATTTCTTTTTGTTCTCCAACGCTGGCCAACTGTAGCCCTGCTAAATCCTTCTTACCCTGCTTTCGAATCACTTCCATGATGCGCTCATATGCATTCATAAAATTCTCCTTCCTTGCATCCAGTGTTTCGTGTAATACGAATCACTTAGGCGGCTGGTCGTAACTCCTTTTGAAGAAGAGCAATGAATAAATTTCCCTGATCCTGCATAGATCCCCACGTGGGACGCCCCAACCTTGTATGTTCCTTGAAAAATAACCAAGTCCCCTTTTCTCAGATTTTTCTTTGCTACTTTTTTTCCTTTTGTCGCCTGATTTGCTGCGGTCCTTCCTATGTCTTTTCCTGCTGCCTTTTTAAAAACATAAGACGTAAATCCAGAGCAATCGCTACGGCCAGACTGCGGGCTTGCTGCTCCAAATACATATTTCACCTTTCCGATGTAGCTTTTAGCTTTTTTTATTACTTTCTCCGCTTTTGTGTTTGATTCGGTCGTTTGCTTATAACCAGTTCCGTTTCCCAGAATTGCGTAACCTTTACGTTTTCCGAATTTATTACACTGACTTTTTGTCTTCATGAGAAGATCAAAGTGGTAGACTCCATCAATGACCTTTATCCTTCCTCCGCGATCATTGACTTTATGTACCTTCTTATCTCGGCTCGTTTTTGTTCCAAGAACTTGAATTTGTTTTCCATAGGCAATCGATGGAGGGGCAGCGCATGTATATTTTGAAGGATCAAGTTTTTTACCTTTACAATCGTAAAAACCGCCTTCCATTTTATTTGCTGCTGGGTAATATGCTGTAAAAAGTGCTTTCACTTTTTTTCCATTTAAAATTCCTGTACTTTTCGTTTTTGAAGAATATTCTTCGTCTCCTTCTTCTGTATCCATAACATTTTTAAATGCAAGTTCCAGTGTCATCATGTGAACTCCATTTTCAAACGTATGAGTATCGTTCTCAATCCAAAATGATCCAGTCAGTCCGGAGTCTGTATCATTTATTTGTATCCCGTATCCGGAGATACACCGAATATCTCCGATTGCTGTAATAGATGCTGTTTTTTCAAGACCTACCAGTGTATTCTTAGCCTCTTTCTTCCCCTTTCCTTTTTCGACTGTGATTGCTTCTTGGAATCTTCCATATGTTTTTGTCCAGTTTTTATTAGACATTGTTCCGATCTTTTTATTTTTTGAATTGTATATCACAACCCTGTTTACCATGGAATCGGAATTTTCTTCAAACGTACTTTCTGTAATTCCCTCCGCTTGATTCAAGATCACATCAAGCATGGCTCCTTTTTTGATTACCTTTAATTTATCCCCGTCCATAATCGGCTGATATTTTGTCCCTTTCTTTCGATATGCTTTCGTATATGCGGCCAAAATCATGTTATAATATTCTTTCTCTTGAAAAAATATTTTCTTGATCTTTACTTTCGTTTTTGCCAGACTTCCGGTTTTAATCTTTAAGTCTTTGCATATCAGCCTGGTGATCTGCTCCGGAGTCTTTTTCTTAAACTTATAAGTCCCTTTACTCCGTAGAAGATGCAACATAAAATCATGAGCAGTATAAGACAATGTACCAGCTTCTCCTGTTCGATTTCTGGATGTAATTTTTCCATGAAACAGCTTTTTACTGCCGTCAAAAAATGTGATCAGATCCCCGGTTTTAATATCCGGCATTTGGAAGTGTGAATCCCCTGCCGGGTTTAGAACGGTAAACTCAAAAGACCGGGCCGCCTGATAGCTGCTCCCGGTCCATGTCATGCTTCCAACTACGTCTGTTATTTCATTTCCCTTCCATTTCACTACTGGATTCATTTTTCAATCACCAACTTCGTTCCTGGGTAAATCCAGTGACCATTGCTGCTGGATTTTCTCCCATGCTTCTTCGCTGCTTTCTCAATTACTGATTTATTTTTCTTGTAAATCTTTTTCCAATTGGAGGACTTCCCTGTTTTTTTCTTCGCAATTCCCCACAATGTATCACCTTTTTTGACCGTGTACTTAGTTGTCTTTTTTGCTTTGCTTGACCGTTTCTTCTTTGTCTTTTTCTTTTTTACTTTCTTCCCAGCCTTTGTATTTTTCTTTGGTTTTGAATATTCCACCGTGACATATTCCTTCAAACTTAAAGTGAAGGTTACGTCCCCGCTCGCATCATCTTCTCCATATTCAAACCCTTCGATGGATACACACATATTAATATCTGGCTCTCCTGTAATTAGGAGGCGTGGCGTAACCTTTTTATTTTTCCAATCCTTTATTTTATTTGCATAGAAATACGGGTTCTTGTTGAACCCTTTGTATTGGCAAAAACTATATTCTTTCGCCGGAAAGAAAGAAGTGAGTTCAACCGTTTCCAAGCTTTTTTCTCCAAGAAGGTTAATTTCTCCTTTTCGATGTACGTTTTGTGCTGTATTCTGTTGAGCCGTCACAATCTTAAAGGAGGTTGGAAGGATCGGAAACCGAATTTTATCATTTTCATTATTTAACCAAATTTCCATTCACTCCTCCTATGCCAGATTCAACTCTGTTTTTTCCAATTATTTTTGCGAGTTCATATGCCATCTCTTTTACATCATTTACGTCGTTTGCATTAATCGTATCAGCAATTTTTTGAATTACAATACTGATACTTTTGCTTCCTGACGCCCTCGCCATCTGTACGGACTTGTCATGCGGATATACCCTTGTTCCTTTTGGAAGGTCCAAGATTTCTCCGCCCTTTTCATGAACCTGAGCGATTCCGCCCATCCAGTTCCCTGTTCCTTTTGCCAGCATTGGAATCTTTGGAATATTCCCTCCAAAGCTTTTCCCTCCATATTTACCCGGAACCCAAGAAGGGATTTTGATTCTCAACTTATTCAGACCGCCAATTACCGTATTCACCAACCCTATAATTCCATTTAGCGGTCGTTTTGCAATTCCGGTTAAAGCTTCAAAAACTCCGGAGAAAATCTTCTTAACTCCGCCCCATGCTTTTTTCCAATTCCCGCTAAATACACCCGATATAAAATCAGTAACGCCGGAGAATGTTTTTGTCACTCCGTGAACCACATCCACCGTTGATTTTAACCATCCGGAAAAATATCCAACGACAAGCTTCAATCCTGCTCTGATGAGAACT
>OAWF01000935.1_pt1 | contig 9647 bp, 7 predicted proteins | sample 1495411 | NCBI WGS metagenome assembly OAWF01 (sample SAMEA2580150, study PRJEB22360) | human gut metagenome | biome: human gut; feature: human-associated habitat; material: faeces | place: Denmark | collected 2008/2010 | reverse complement strand
TGGGATCTAGTTCGATGCCAAACTGCGGCAAGCCGTAATAGATCATAAACAGTTGGGCGATGAGCGGCGTACCACGAAAAATAGAGATATAAAAACGCGCCAGCCAGCGCACGGGCCAGATTGGCGAAAGGCGCATCAGCGCGAGAATAAACCCTAGCAGTAAGCCAAAAAACATGCCGCCGATACTGAGTTGCAGCGTATACCCAGCCCCTTTCAGCAGGAACGGCAAGGAATCAATAACCAGTTGTATACTTTCTTGCATGAGCGTTTCCGGAGCTAAACGTGGGGATGATAGGCGAACAGCGCAGGCGCACCGCCGGTATGAATAAACAGAATCGGCCCTTCATCTTTGAAGCGTTTCTGACTGATACCGTCAATCAGCCCCGCCATCGCTTTTCCGGTATACACAGGATCAAGCAGAATGCCTTCCAGCCGCGCCAGCAATTTCACTGCTTCCATGCCTTCGTCGTTCGGCACGCCGTAGCCAGGTGCAAAATAGTCATCCCAGAGTAAAATTTCCGCTGATGCGGTCAGCTCCAGTTCTTTCGCAATCGCCTGTTGGAGGTTAACCACTTTCGGCAATTGATCGGCAACAGAACGCGACACAGTCACGCCAATCAGTTCGCTTTCAGGCATCAGGTGTTCCAGCCCAACAGCCAGTCCGGCGTGAGTTCCGGCACTGCCCGATGCGACCACCACCGACGAAATCTTAACTGCCCCTTCACACTGTTGCGCGATTTCCAGCGCACTCTCCACATAACCCAGCGCGCCCAAAGCATTAGAACCGCCAACCGGAATGACATACGGGCGAAAGCCTTGTGCTTCGACTCGCGTCGCCAGCTCTTCCAGTTGGGTATTGGGATCGGTCAGTGCGTCGCACATTTCAATCTGGGTATTGAACAGATCCAGCAACAAACGATTGCCGTTGGTTAAATAGTTTTCCGCGGTTGTACCAATAGGATTTTCCAGCAGCGCCACGCAATGCAGACCGAGTTTCGCAGCGACTGCGGCAGTCTGGCGCACATGGTTAGACTGGATCGCCCCGGCAGTAATCAGCGTATCGGCACCTTCACGCAGAGCATCTGCCGCGAGAAATTCCAGCTTACGTAATTTATTGCCGCCCATTGCCATGGGAGTGACGTCATCCCGTTTGATGAAAATTTCCCGTCCAAGATAATCAGAAAAGCGCGGCAGATATTCGAGCGGCGTTGGCGCGCCGATAAACTCCAGCCGTGGAAAACGGGTTAAATTATGCAGTGGCATAACAGCCTCCGATGTGTGTTGTTGTGATTTTCTTATTATGCACGCTGAAAACGCGTAAATAAAAAAGGCGCTAGTGAAAGCGCCCTTTTTTGTCATTATGCTGATTATTTGGTCACATCAGCACCAAACCATTTTTCGGAAAGGGCTTGCAAAGTGCCATCTTTTTGCATTTCCGCAATTGCATCATTCACCGCTTTCAGCAGGTCTTCATTTCCTTTACGCAGCGCCACGCCAGACTCCTGACGGGAGAATGCTTCACCGGTTACTGCCAGCGTATCGTTGGTTTTCTTCACCAGATCCAGCGCCGCCAGACGATCAACGAGGATCGCATCGATACGGCCTACGCGCAGATCCTGATATTTGGTCGGGTCATCATCATAGGTACGCACATCCACGCCCTGAACATTCTGACGCAGCCACTCTTCATAGTTGGTGCCCAGACCGACACCCACTTTTTTGCCTTTCAGATCATCAGCCGTTTTAATGGTGCCTTCGTTACCTTTTTTCACCAGCGCCTGAATACCGGAAATGGTGTACGGGGTAGAGAAATCGTATTTTTTCTTGCGCTCGTCAGAAATGGTGACCTGGTTAATCACCACATCAATGCGTTTAGAGTCCAGCGACGCCAGCATACCGTCCCATTTAGTCGGTTTTAGTGACGCCTCAACGCCAAGATGTTTTGCCAGCTGTTGGGCAAATTCCACTTCAAAACCGGTTAATTTGCCGTCATCCCCCTGAAAACTGAACGGCGGATAAGTTCCTTCCAGCCCTACCAGCAGCGTGCCGCGCTCTTTGACTTTATTAAGCAGACCTTCATCTGCAAAACTTTTAACGCTCATACCCGCAACCAGCGCCACGGCCATCACACCCATCAATGCCTGACGTCCCAGATGTGCTAATTTCATATTTACCCCGAATGTTGTTATGTCTGTTTGCAGTGTAGAGCCATTGTTTGTAAACACAAAAACAACTCCGCTACATCTTATTCTTATTTAATATATATCAGAAGCAGGTTGGCTGGAGGATTTCTGCACAAGTCCGGTACACGTTTGACGCTGATAGTGTTGATACTTCCGTAACGCGATGCGGTAATTGTTGGTGCTGGTGGAGGGCAGCCACGGGGCGAGGATTTCATCAAGGAAACCGTCCTGCAGCTGGTCGAGGGAAATATTTTGCTCGTGTAGATGATTCCCCAAACGGCGCAGACGAACGACATATTCACGCACCGTACCAGGGCTCATTTCAGTTTGCTCAAAAAGAAATTTCTTAAAGCCGATAATATCGAAAAAATCACTCTGCGTTTTGCAATGTAAATCACCGCAAAATCGGCACAATGCCGCCCATGATTGTTGTTCCACTTGCCAGCCATTTTCATCAAGCAGCGTGTCCAGGCGGGAAATCTCGATTTTATTCACTATTTTGCCGTCGCGAACTAAGGTAATGCGATCGAGTAATTTACGGCAATGCGCGCAATGGGTCTGGCTGTGTTTAAAGTCTTTAAGATAGCGGCTTAATGGCCGTCTTTTCAGGTGCTGCACCATCATTAAGAACTCCTGGTAGTCAAAATTAAAGTGCGGCATTTACTGACGTTATAACTTACCCAGTTTAGTGCGTAACCGTTTAATAGCCTGGCTGTGTAACTGACTGACCCGCGATTCCCCGACCTCCAGCACCGCGCCAATCTCTTTGAGATTCAGCTCTTCCTGATAATAGAGGGTTAATACCAGTTTTTCGCGCTCCGGCAACGTTTCGATGGTTTCCATCACCCGCTGGCGCAGATTACTGTCCAGCAGTTGTTGTAGCGGGTTTTCTCGCTGATGATCATCAGTAACCAGTTCGATGCTATCGCCGTGCTCTTCGCGCCACTCATCGTAGGAGAAGAGCTGGCTGTTATTGGTGTCGAGCAACATTTGGCGATAATCGGCAATATCGATCCCTAAACGTTCCGCTACCTCAGTTTCCGTGGCGTTGCGGCCAAGTTCCTGCTCCAGTTGCCCTATTGCCTGTGCCACTTCACGCGCGTTGCGTCGCACGCTGCGCGGCACCCAGTCACGGCTGCGAAGTTCATCCAGCATAGCGCCACGTATACGCTGCACTGCGTAAGTTGTAAATGCCGTTCCTTGTAGGGCGTCATAGCGTTCGACGGCATTAAGTAACCCAATGCCGCCCGCCTGTAGCAGATCGTCAAGTTCCACGCTCGCGGGCAGTCGAACCTGCAGGCGCAATGCTTCGTGACGCACCAGCGGGACATAACGCTGCCACAGCGAGTGTTTATCCATTACACCTTCAGCGGTATAGAGTGAATTCACGATAAACAGCCCTGCGTTATATGAGTTATCGGCATGATTATCCGTTTCTGCAGGGTTTTTAATCGGGCGATTAGTGGGTGAAATGAGGGGTTATTTGGGGGTTACCGGTAAATTGCGGGAAGAAAAAACCCCCGCCGTTGGCGGGGAAGCACATTGCTGACAAATTACGCTTCATGTTGCCGGATGCGGCGTAACGCCTTATCCGGCCTACAAAAATCTGCAAATTAAATAAATTGCAATTCACCTTGTAGGCCTGATAAGCACAGCGCACCAGGCAATTTGGCGTTGCCGTCAGTCTCAGTTAATCAGGTTACGGCGATTAACCCTGCAGCAGAGACAGAACCTGCTGCGGTACCTGGTTGGCTTTTGCCAGCACGGAGTTACCGGCCTGCTGGATAATCTGCGCTTTCGACATGTTGGACACTTCGGTCGCATAGTCGGCGTCCTGAATACGGGACTGCGCTTCAGACAGGTTGGTAGTGGTGTTGTTCAGGTTGGTGACTGCGGAATCCAGACGGTTCTGGATAGCACCCAGGGAAGAACGGAATTTGTCGATGGAGCTGATAGCGTCGTCCAGGGCAGCAAGCGGGTTGGTCGTTGCAGAACCAGCACTGGTAGTCTCAGTAGTGATTTTACCCGCGGAGTTCACATTTACAGCAGTACCAATTGCTGGAGCATAATCTTTATTGGTATCAGTCGCTGAAGCATACCCGGCAACAGTCACAGAGCCGTTATCCTTGTTAACGCTGTAAGAGACTGTATAGTCGGCAACGTTAGTAATACCACCTTTATCATCCACATAAGACTTCGCAGCATCACTGGATTCACCCGCGGTAAACCCAATAGTTTTGCTCAGTACACCGGAATTAAAGGTAATTGAAGATGTCGCGGCAGCCGCTTTGGTTTCGCTCAATACTACATCTTTACTCACTGTAGCCTGATAAGTAATCCCACCAGGGATTAACGGAGCTACTGGAGAGGTTGTCGCAGGAGTTGCTTTTGCGATAGTATATTCAGTGCCATTGAATGTCAGAGAAGCCCCGTCACTACCTTCGCTCGCGGCTTTAAGCAGCGCTTTCATATCAGCTTTAGCTGCGCTACCAGCGTTGTTAGTCGTCAAGTTGCCTGCATCGTCTACGTATGCCTGGCTTCCACCGATGGTGATATTACCTGCTGAATCCGTTTCGAAAGAAACAGTACCATCTTTTGTGGTGTAAGAACCATTAACAGATTTACCCACATCAGCATGAAGGGTGGCAGCTAACGCATCACGTTTTTTAGCTGAATCAGTAGCCTGCGCCGCGGCGTCTACACCCGTACCAGCAGTAGATTTGGTGGTAGTAAAATCACCAGATTTAGCGTTGTAAGTATAATCTACGCCGCCAACGGTGACTTTATCGCCATTCCCTAATTTATCGAATGCAGCATCGGTAGTTAACAAGGTATTTTCGGTTTTCAGATCATAAAGACCTGTCGTGGTGTTTAACTTCGCGCCAGCAGAAGTTAAATCACTTACCGTTGCAGCTTTGTTGGTAATAGTACCTTTACCATTTACGTTAAAACCATTCAGACCCAGAGTATCAGAATCGATTTTCTTCAGGTCGATAGTGATAGTTTCACCGTCATTCGCACCAACCTGAATTTTCATCGAACCGTCTTTTGCCAGTACGTTCACGCCGTTGAACTGGGTCTGGCCGGATACGCGGTCAATTTCATCAAGACGGGATTTGATTTCGTCCTGAATGGAGTCCAGATCCGAATCAGAGTTAGTTCCGGTAGAAGCCTGAACCGTCAGCTCACGGATACGCTGTAAGTTGTTGTTGATTTCAGACAGCGCGCCTTCGGTGGTCTGTGCAACAGAAATACCGTCGTTGGCGTTACGTGCAGCCTGAGTCAGGCCTTTAATGTTAGAAGTAAAACGGTTAGCAATCGCCTGACCCGCGGCGTCATCCTTCGCGCTGTTAATACGCAAGCCAGAAGACAGACGCTCGATAGAACTCGACAGCGCAGACTGGTTCTTGTTGATATTATTTTGAGTGATCAGCGAGAGGCTGTTGGTATTAATGACTTGTGCCATGATTCGTTATCCTATATTGCAAGTCGTTGATTACGTTTTGGGTTTCCACCCGTCGGCTCAATCGCCGTCAACCCTGTTATCGTCTGTCGTAAAACAACCTTTAGAATTTTTTTCACAAACAGCCATTTTTTGTTAGTCGACGAAATACTCTTTTCTCTGCCCCTTATTCCCGCTATTAAAAAAAACAATTAAACGTAAACTTTGCGCAATTCAGGCCGATAACCCCGGTATTCGTTTTACGTGTCGAAAGATAAAAGGAAATCGCATGGCAAGTATTTCATCGCTGGGAGTCGGGTCAGGTCTGGATTTAAGTTCAATCCTTGATAGCCTCACCGCCGCGCAAAAAGCGACGCTAACCCCTATTTCAAATCAGCAATCGTCGTTTACCGCTAAACTTAGCGCCTACGGTACGCTGAAAAGCGCGCTGACAACTTTCCAGACCGCCAATACTGCATTGTCTAAAGCCGATCTTTTTTCCGCTACCAGCACCACCAGCAGCACCACCGCGTTCAGTGCCACCACCGCGGGTAACGCCATCGCCGGGAAATACACCATCAGCGTCACCCATCTGGCGCAGGCGCAAACCCTGACAACGCGCACCACCAGAGACGATACGAAAACGGCGATCGCCACCAGCGACAGTAAACTCACCATTCAACAAGGCGGCGACAAAGATCCGATTACCATTGATATCAGCGCGGCTAACTCGTCGTTAAGCGGGATCCGTGATGCCATCAACAACGCAAAAGCGGGCGTAAGCGCAAGCATCATTAACGTGGGTAACGGTGAATATCGTCTGTCAGTCACATCAAATGACACCGGCCTTGACAATGCGATGACGCTCTCGGTTAGCGGTGATGATGCGCTACAAAGTTTTATGGGCTATGACGCCAGTGCCAGCAGCAACGGCATGGAGGTCTCGGTCGCCGCCCAGAATGCACAGCTGACGGTCAATAACGTCGCCATTGAGAACAGCAGCAACACCATCAGCAACGCGCTGGAAAACATCACCCTGAACCTGAACGATGTCACCACAGGCAACCAGACGCTGACCATCACTCAGGACACCTCCAAAGCGCAAACGGCGATTAAAGACTGGGTGAATGCCTATAACTCGCTAATAGATACCTTTAGCAGCCTGACCAAATACCCCGCCGTAGATGCGGGAGCTGATAGCCAGAATTCTAGCAATGGCGCACTACTCGGCGACTCCACGCTGCGAACGATTCAGACGCAGTTGAAATCGATGCTGAGTAATACCGTCAGTTCTTCCAACTATAAAACGCTGGCGCAGATTGGTATCACGACCGATCCCAGCGATGGCAAACTGGAACTGGATGCCGACAAACTCACCGCTGCATTGAAAAAAGATGCCAGCGGCGTAGGTGCATTGATTGTTGGCGATGGTAAAAACCGGCATCACGACCACCATCGGCAGCACCCTGACCAGTTGGCTTTCGACAACGGGCATTATTAAAGCCGCTACCGATGGCGTTAGTAAGACCCTGAATAAGTTAACTAAAGACTACAACGCCGCCAGCGATCGCATTGATGCGCAGGTCGCGCGCTATAAAGAACAATTTACCCAACTGGACGTTTTAATGACCTCGTTAAACAGCACCAGCAGCTACTTAACACAGCAGTTCGAAAACAACAGTAATTCCAAGTAATCAATATTCATCGGGAGACAGGTCATGTACGCGGCAAAAGGCACCCAGGCCTATGCACAAATTGGCGTCGAAAGCGCCGTAATGAGCGCCAGCCAACAGCAGTTGGTCACCATGCTATTTGATGGAGTGCTGAGCGCACTGGTTAGAGCGCGACTGTTTATGCAGGACAACAATCAGCAAGGCAAAGGTGTCTCTTTGTCAAAAGCGATCAACATCATTGAGAACGGACTGCGGGTGAGTCTTGATGAAGAGAGCAAAGACGAATTAACCCAAAACTTAATTGCTCTTTATAGCTATATGGTCAGGCGTTTGCTGCAAGCCAATTTACGCAACGATGTCTCCGCAGTCGAAGAGGTGGAAGCATTAATGCGTAATATTGCCGATGCCTGGAAAGAGTCTTTACTCTCCCCTTCTTTGATTCAGGACCCAGTCTGATGAACAATGCACCGCATTTGTATTTCGCCTGGCAACAACTCGTCGAAAAAAGCCAGCTCATGTTACGCCTGGCAACGGAAGAACAATGGGACGAACTCATCGCCAGCGAAATGGCGTATGTGAATGCGGTGCAGGAGATCGCACACCTGACTGAAGAGGTTGCCCCGTCCACTACGATGCAGGAGCAGCTCCGCCCGATGCTGCACCTGATTCTCGACAACGAAAGCAAGGTAAAGCAGTTATTACAGATTCGGATGGATGAACTGGCGAAACTGGTCGGTCAGTCATCGGTGCAAAAATCGGTGTTAAGTGCCTATGGCGATCAGGGCGGCTTTGTGCTGGCTCCGCAGGATAACCTCTTTTGAATCTTAATGAGCCGATGGCTCGCGAATAATCCGATTACGGCTACGCTTCTAATATTCCCCTTGAATGGAGTCGAAGAATGCGTAATCCCACGCTGTTACAATGTTTTCACTGGTATTACCCGGAAGGCGGTAAGCTCTGGCCTGAACTGGCCGAGCGCGCAGACGGTTTTAATGATATTGGTATCAATATGGTCTGGTTGCCGCCCGCCTATAAAGGCGCATCGGGCGGGTATTCGGTCGGCTACGACTCCTATGATTTATTTGATTTAGGTGAGTTTGATCAGAAAGGCTGCATCCCTACTAAATATGGTGATAAAGCACAACTGCTGGCCGCCATTGACGCCCTGAAACGTAATGACATTGCGGTGCTGCTGGACGTGGTAGTCAACCACAAAATGGGCGCAGATGAAAAAGAAGCTATTCGCGTGCAGCGTGTAAATGCTGATGACCGTACGCAAATTGACGAAGAAATCATTGAGTGTGAAGGCTGGACGCGTTACACCTTCCCCGCTCGTGCCGGGCAATACTCGCAGTTTATCTGGGATTTCAAATGTTTTAGCGGTATCGACCATATCGAACACCCTGATGAAGATGGCATTTTTAAAATTGTTAACGACTATACCGGAGAAGGCTGGAACGATCAGGTTGATGATGAACTCGGTAATTTCGATTATCTGATGGGTGAGAATATCGATTTTCGCAATCATGCCGTGACGGAAGAGATTAAATACTGGGCGCGCTGGGTGATGGAACAAACGCAATGCGACGGCTTTCGTCTTGATGCGGTCAAACATATTCCGGCATGGTTTTATAAAGAGTGGATCGAACACGTACAGGAAGTTGCGCCAAAGCCGCTGTTTATTGTGGCTGAATACTGGTCGCATGAAGTCGATAAACTGCAAACGTATATTGATCAGGTGGAAGGCAAAACCATGCTGTTTGATGCGCCGCTGCAGATGAAATTCCATGAAGCATCGCGCATGGGTCGCGACTACGACATGACGCAGATCTTCACTGGGACGCTGGTGGAAGCCGATCCTTTTCACGCCGTAACCCTCGTTGCCAACCACGACACCCAACCGTTGCAAGCCCTCGAAGCACCGGTCGAACCGTGGTTTAAACCGCTGGCGTATGCCTTAATTTTGTTGCGGGAAAATGGCGTTCCTTCGGTGTTCTATCCGGACCTCTACGGTGCACATTACGAAGATGTCGGTGGTGACGGGCAAACCTATCCGATAGATATGCCAATAATCGAACAGCTTGATGAGTTAATTCTCGCCCGTCAGCGTTTCGCCCACGGTGTACAGACGTTATTTTTCGACCATCCGAACTGCATTGCCTTTAGCCGCAGTGGCACCGACGAATATCCCGGCTGCGTGGTGGTCATGTCGAACGGAGATGATGGCGAAAAAACCATTCATCTGGGAGAGAATTACGGCAATAAAACCTGGCGTGATTTTCTGGGGAACCGGCAAGAGAGCGTAGTGACAGACGAAAACGGCGAAGCGACCTTCTTTTGCAACGGCGG
>OAWF01000924.1_pt1 | contig 9836 bp, 7 predicted proteins | sample 1495411 | NCBI WGS metagenome assembly OAWF01 (sample SAMEA2580150, study PRJEB22360) | human gut metagenome | biome: human gut; feature: human-associated habitat; material: faeces | place: Denmark | collected 2008/2010 | reverse complement strand
CTCAAAGAGGAACGGCTTCAGATCCTCCGGCACCATCGAGAACGGTTTCCCCTGACTCTTCAGGACTTCGGCAAGCTCAGGGCAGGCGCTCGTCAGCATCTGGAAACCCGCGATCACCGCATAACGGTCCCGCTCATACTCCGGATCGGTCAGAATCGCCTTCAGCAGAATCGGTTTTTCCCCGGCCTCATGCTTCGCGGGCAGAATTCCAAGATTCAGCTGGATCGTCTCCCGGTTCCGGCTCCTCACAACCACAACCGGCACCCAGTCGGTCGGAAGCTGATAGAAGGAGAGTGGACGGAGGTAACGGCTCAGCGTGTGGATTTCAGAGTCGCATGCCCCTTCTTCAAGACACCGGTAGCGGTCGCCGAAGAGTCCGGTGACAAGCTTCCCGCGGGCAGCCGCGTCAACCGCCTGCATGTGATCCGCGAAGGCTGTGATAAGAACCGTAAGAATGGCGAGGAACCGCCCTTCAGGTGTTGACTCCTCATGCTCGGGAAGCGTGATCAGCCGGACGCCGAGCGACTCGAGCGCTGCGGCGCCTTCGAGCACGACACTCCGTACGGAATCCGCCGCGAGAGCCGGTTCCCAGACCAGCGTGCAGGCGGGCTTTTCTGCTTCCGGATGACGCACGAGCACCGGCACCACAGCCCCGTTTTTCATGAGAGCCAACGCTATAGTGATCAGCTGATACCAGACAGAGAGCCCGACCGAGTGATTTCTCGCCTCTTCATTTCCCAGCTCCAGCATGGCGTCAAAAAGCCACCCGGAGGCCCGCTTTTCAGAAAGCGGCCGGGGTGTCATGCCTTCAGAATAAGGCCGCACGAAGTCGAGCGAATCGTCGAACATCTGTACCTTCGGCACGACCGGTCCCCAGGAACCGAGCGGCCCCTTGTCAATACGATCCCAGACATTCGCATGGCTTCCGCGGAGAGACCAGGCGTTTGACGCGCGCTTTGAAATCCGGTTCCAGACTTTCTTCAGCCAATCGCGTCCGCCCGGAAACAGCGCGGTTTCTTCCGGCAGAAGTTTCAAAAGAGTTGCGGAGAGCGGTTTCACCAGATAGAGCGGAACAGCCGAAAACGCGGTTTCCGCGTCTTTCACTCCGCCCTGCTTCGGTGCCACCGCCTCTTCAGGCTTTGCCTTCCAGCGAAGCAGTGACCGGGCGTCCGGAAGCTCAAACCCCTCGGCCCGCTCCAGATCAACTCCCCGCTCCTTCAGCGCCTTTTTCAGGTCAAAACCCTGGAAACTCAGCACTTTCAGGGGATCGGCGTCGATTTCGCGGACGATGGCAAGAAAGGCCGCCGCAATGTGCTTGCAGGGCACCGCGAAATCCGGGCAGGTGCAGGTAAGACCGAATTCGCGCCAGGATTCCGGAAAAAGCCTGAGCCCGGCGGCCTCAGCGACATCCGCGACGCGGGGCTCCAGCCTGTCATCGACAAGAGAAGAAATAAATTCCGGATCCTTGGCGACAAGATCCGTGAAGCGGGCAGCCGCATCCCGGTCCACCCGGGGGAAACGGATTTTCACGGTATAAGGTCTCAGCTGCGATCCCTGAACCTTTGCTGTGAAAAGGAGTTCTTTCGGATCGAATTCACTGGAGAGAACATGACCCGTCGAAAAGTAACTCCGGCCGCGGGGCAGCCGGTTTTCGTAGTCGAGGAGCGTCAGTGAATCGAGCCACTTTTTGCCCCACCAGGTTGTTCCAAAGGGAATACGCGCCATGCTTATAAGCTCTCTCAGATTCCGGAGAAGGCCCCAGCCCTCAAAAATTGAGGGGGAGCCGAAATCGCTATATTTTACTCGCTTGGCCCCCTGAGTTCCGGATATTCCGCACTACGAATGATGTTCCCGATGCTCCGCAAGGCTTCCCCGACTGCTTTCACTCCCGCGGCTACAATGGAACAAAGACCCTAACCTATAAAAAACATGTCTACGATAATTTTCCCATCACCCATTTTCGGCCCTGTTCACAGCCGCCGCCTCGGCATTTCGCTTGGTATCAATGTCTGCCCGGGGGACGGCAAGATCTGTTCCTTTGACTGCATTTACTGCGAGATCGGTTTCAACGCTGACACACGTTCGCATCAGAAGATGCCGAGCCGGGGACTGATCCGAACGATGCTCAGGGAAAAACTCGAGGAAATGAAAGCCGAGGGAAAGCTTCCCGATACGCTCACCTTCTCTGGGAACGGCGAGCCGACCGGCCACCCTGAATTCCCTGAAATCGTGGATGACGTACTGAAGCTCCGGGATGAGTACTGCCCGAAGGCGAAGGTCTCTGTCCTGACAAACGCCTTCCTTATCACGCGTCAGCCCATCTTTGACGCGCTTCTCAAGGTTGATAACGCAGAACTGAAGCTAGACACCGTGGATGAGGAATACATTGAGCGGGTTGATCGACCGAATGCCGCCCTGCATCTCGATAAGATCCTCGAGGCGATGGAGTGCTTCGGAAACCGCGCCATCATTCAGACGATGTTCCTTCACGGATCTTTCGACGGCAAGCGGGTCGATAACGTTGATGAAAAGTATGTCGGTCCCTGGTTGGACGCCGTGGAAAAGATAGGACCGAGACTCGTCACGATCTATACGATTGACCGCGATACTCCGGCGCATGACCTGCAGAAAGCGACGCATGAAGAGCTTGACGCGATCGCTGAGCGTGTCCGGGTCCGGGGGCTCACCTGCCAGGTCTCGTACTAGCGCAGACGCTTTTCTCCGGTACTGACTATGTGCCGGAGAAAACGAAAAAAGCGTTCGTCTTCCAATGACGAACGCTTTTTTCTACGGACGATAGATGAAGGTTTCCTTAGTCATCTCCGTCATTATCAATAAAGAGGCCGGTTCTCTTCCCCTTCTTCGCAGCTTCGAGTTCACGCTTCTCCTGCAGGGTGGAAAGCACACGGTTATCGACACCGGAAGATTTTTCGAGAATCGTATTGGTTTCACGCTGCGATTCTGTCCAGTATTCGGCATTCGTGATCCCCAGCTTTGCCGGATCAAATGTCGGATCAAGCCCCAGGTGTTTCTGTTCCTCATAATCCCGGAGGCACTTGAAGGCGATTCCCTGAAGCAGCAGAATCGCGATGAAGTTCACCCAGGCCATCATGCCGATGCCGATATCACCCATAGCCCAGGCGAGATCTGCGCTCTTCATCGAGCTGTAGGCAGTCCCCACGAGGAAGATAACGCGAAGCACGAAGATCGCAGCGCCCCGCTTCGGACCGCGGAAAAGGTAAACAATATTCGTCTCCGCCTGATAGTAATAAGCAACGATCGTCGTAAAAGCGAAGAAGAAAAGCGCGAGTGCCACAAACGGAGAACCCCAGCCCGGCATCAGCGTTTCGACAGCAGCCTGCGTGTAAGCCGGCCCCACTTCCACGCCCGGCAGATTATTCACAATTGTCTGCCCGTTCGGACCGATCACGTTGTAGCAGCCCGTGAGAAGAATCATGAACCCGGTAGCTGAGCAGACAAAGAGCGTATCGATATAAACCGAAAACGCCTGCACGAGACCCTGCTTCGCCGGATGGGAAACAGCAGCGGCAGACGACGCGTGAGGACCGGTGCCCTGGCCGGCTTCATTCGAGTACAGGCCGCGCTTCACGCCCCAGGTCACCGCAGTGCCCAGCATTGCGCCGAACATCGAATTTACGCCGAAAGCGGACGAGAAAACCAGATGCAGCATCTCGGGGAACTTATCGATATTCACGCCGACGATAATGAGAGCCGCAACGATATAGATCTGAGCCATGAACGGAACCACCACGACCGTGAACTGCGCGATACGGGTAATGCCGCCGAAAATAATGAAGCAGAGAAGCGAGATCACAAAAACCGTTGTGACCGCTGTGTTCAGTCCGAAGGCGTGCGTAAAGGCGCTCGTGATTGAGTTGCCCTGAACGCCCGGGCAGAGGAACCCTGCGGCAAGCACTGTCACCACGGCGAACAGTACGGCAAAGGGTTTGCTGTGCAGGCCCTTCTCGATATAGTAAGCCGGACCGCCGCGGTATTCGCCGTCGATATTGACCTTGAAAACCTGACCAAGGGTAGATTCAACAAAGGCGGAGGATGCTCCGAGGAAGGCCACAACCCACATCCAGAAAAGCGCCCCCGGACCGCCGAAACAGATGGCCGTGGCAACACCCGCGATATTGCCGGTGCCGACTCGGCCGGCGAGCGTCATTGTGAGTGCCTGGAAGCTAGAAATACCGACTTCGCCAACTTTCTTCTGAAAAAGAAGCCGAACCATTTCGCCAATCAGCCTCAGCTGCAGAAAACGGCCCCGGACCGAAAACCAAAGGCCACCAAGAAGACAAAGTGCGACCAGCGCGGGCGACCAGACAAAGTTGCTCGCCTGAGTAATAAATCCTTCCATGGAATATCCCAAAAAACGTAGTCTGAAGGAGGAAACAGACTATTTCTTAATCTGTAACGGAATTTTTCCTTAGAGGATACCGCCGGATGACTCCCTTAGGCGCAAAGCGTCATCACTTTTTCGTGTACCCCGTTTTCCCTTATTTCAGTTCGGATACCTTCACAGGAATTTCACAAACCTGGAAATTTTGCTAATGTACCGCCTCGGAAAAAAACGGACAGAACCTCTATCCGCTAAAAAAATAAAGAAGAAACAGGTTCATCAATCATGACACTCACGCCTCGAGATAAGCAAAACCTCAAAACCTTCGGCTACGGCGTTCTCGCCGTGCTGGCCGGGGCCCTCATTTATCTGCTCTGCCTTGCGGCCTGTTTCTGGCAGTCCCGCTACGGTGTTGAGTCTGAAACCGCAATTGAATGGGTGCAGGACGTCGTACTGCTGATCTCGATGGGCAGTTTCTACAGTCTTGCTAAACGTATCCCCGAAGAGCGGGGCGGTATCCTGCTGATGGCGGGTTTTATGACCTCGCTCTTTATCCGTGAGCAGGACGCTTATTTTGACTTCATTTCCAAGAGCGCCTGGCAGATCGTTCTCGCGGTTTTCCTTGTCATTCTCTTCTGGCGCATTTCGAAGCGCGGTCTCTCGGAGACGCTTGAAGGCGTTGCTCACTTTGTCCGCTCTCAATCCTTTGTCGCCATGATTGCCGGTCTCGGCATGCTCCTCGTCTATTCCCGTATTTACGGTTCGGGGCACCTCTGGTCTCTCTTCATTTCAGAGGAAGGCCCGAAGTACATCGCGAAGCGCCTTTCAGAAGAAAGCACGGAGCTGCTCGGCTACGCCCTGATGACGCTTTCCTCGATTTCCTACTACGTGGAACGCCTCAAACTGCATCGCTGAAATCCGCGTAATTCAGGCATCTCCGCAGTTTCAGGGTAAAAAAAAGCCTTCGGCCGGGAGCGGCTGAAGGCTTAAAATATATAGGAGACTTGCCAGAAGCAAACCATGAGAAGGGAGCCAGAGAACCAGAATTGGCGCCCTTTCAATACTTGAGTACTTTACTCGGAATTAAGAAAAATACAAGACTGGCAGGAACCCAGAAACAATTCTTTACACTTGCAATTAATACTCATTCTCATTTATGCCGAATGATTTTCTCTATCCGGTGCCGGATCTTGCACCCGGTCAGTTTCATCGGGTTGAGCAGACCATCAAGCGCAGCCGCTTTATCTGCACAGCGGCCCAAGTCACATCTCCTGAAGAGGCAAAAGCCTTTATTGATCAGATACGGGAGGAATTCTCAGACGCGAGGCATAACTGCTGGGCGTACGCCGCGGGCGCTCCCGGCGCCACTGCCCAGGTCGGAATGAGTGACGACGGCGAGCCTCACGGCACGGCCGGCCGCCCAATGCTGACTGTGCTGCTCCACTGCGGAGTCGGCGAAATCGCAGTCGTTGTAACCCGTTACTTCGGCGGCATCCTTCTCGGAACCGGCGGTCTTATCCGCGCGTATCAGGGAACCGTGAAGCTTGCACTTGAAACGCTTCCCACCGCGGAAAGGCTCGTCACCGTACCGCTCGGCGTCACGATCGAGCATCGCTACGTCACGCAGTTTCTCAGGCTTCTTCCGCAGTATCGGGCCAGCATCTCGGAATCCAGTTTCGGCATGGACGCCGAATACGTTCTCGCGATTCCCCGTGACGCCATCCCGGCGCTGACCAAGGATCTGACGGAACTCACTTCCGGCTCAGTCCTTGTGGAGCCTCCAGAGGAAGAATGACCGGTCTGCCGATCCCTCAACAAAAAACCGGACCGATCTGATACCGGTCCGGTTTGTTCCTTCTGATCAAAGATCAGTCTGTCCCCGCAATTCAGCCCTTCAGCGCGCGGAAGAGATTGGAAAGCGCGCCGGGTTCCTGCGCCTGGGCTTCTTTTTTCGTCGCCACAGTAGAGGCTGCCTTTGCGGCAATGCAGTCGTTCTTCGCCGTACAGGCTCCCATCGCGTCAATCACAGCGCCGCGGAATCCGCGCTCTTCAAGAACACGCACCGCTTCGATCGTCGTGCCGCCGGGGCTCGTCACCTGATCCTTCAGCTCACCGGGATGAAGCCCGCTTTCAAGCACCATCTTCGCAGCACCCTGAACCGCCTGAGCCGCAAATTTATAGGCCTGCGCGCGCGGCATTCCATCACGCACCGCGCCGTCCGCCATCGCCTCAATCAGCATATAAACCCAGGCAGGAGAAGCGCCGCTCACAGTACCGGCTGCCCCCATCAGGGATTCGGGAATCACTTCGACACGGCCGCAGGTCGCGAAAAGGGCCTGAACCCATGCGAACGACTCCTCAGACACCAGGTTATTCGCGCAGAGCGCGGTCATTCCTTCACGAACGAGAGCCGGCGTATTCGGCATCGCACGGACCACCTGAACCGGCTTTCCGAAAAGCGATTCAATCAGCGCGATAGACTGACCGGCAGCCACGCTGACAATCAGCGTATCGGTTTTAACGACCGGGGCAATCTCATGAATCACATCAGCTTAGCCGGCTTCACCGCGAGAATCACGCACTCAGCGCGCGCGACGTCCGCGTTGTCGCCCGTTACATTGACACCGAGCTTCTCTGTCTTATCACGGTCGGCTTCAGTCCGATTGGACGCCACAATATCGTCCTTTGTGATCAGACCGGACGCGAGAATCCCTGAAAGGATCGCGCGGCCCATATTGCCCGCGCCGATGACACCGAGTTTCATGCCTTTACTCCTGAAAATTACGTATCAAGAGTGTATCCCATTGCTTCCGCTAAAAGGGAGACGCCCGGACATCGGGGATCAGGCGGCCGCGGCCGCGGCCTCATCCTCTTCTTCGGTTTCCATACCCGCGGGCGGCTTCGGACTGAAGCCAACCTTCTTGCCATGGGCCTTCAGGTAGCCGCTGCCCCAGCGGTACATCGACGCGAGAATCGGATAAATGCTTTCACCCTGCGGGGTAAGTGAGTACTCCACACGGACCGGTACCTCGGCATACACATGACGGTGCACCAGATGATCCTCTTCGAGCTCACGGAGCTGCCGCGTCAGCGTGCGGGGCGTTGCTCCGGTCACGATTCTTGCCAGCTGGGAAAAACGCATGGGCCCTTCCATCAGCCGCCAGAGAATCAGCGCCTTGTATTTCCCGCCGATCAGCGACAGCGTCTTTTCAACCGGGCAGTAAGGCGTGTCATCCTCATCATTCATCAGCCCTTCCTCCCGGGCGATCTTCTCGCACACCGGGCATCCGTACTTGTCATTTTTCGCATTCAGAGTCATTATTGATATCTCTTAGGATACTTTGTTTCATTTGAATCATTATTGCTATTTTAGCATTAAGTTCTAAAATGTCCATTACACGAAAATTGATAGGAACCCTGAAAGTGAAAAAACAAAGGTTCAATGTCACTGGCATGAGCTGCGCCGCATGTCAGGCCGCTATTGAGCGGACAGTAGGAAAAATGGACGGCGTGCAGAGCGCTGTCGTAAATCTGCTCGCGAACACTCTTACGACTGAGTACGACGAGACCAAGGTCACGAACGACGCCATCTGCAGCCGGATTGCTCAGATTGGGTACGGCGCCACCCCGGAAGGCGTGGAACCTGAAGCAAAAACAAGTCAGGAGAAAAAAGCCGCTGAAGAAGCCGCCTCCCGCTGGAAAGCGCTGATCTGGTCTGCTGTGATCTCCGTAATCCTGATGGCGCTTTCTGTCGCCTCTATGCAGGGATGGCTCCCGGCTTCGCTCTCCGGAGCCCGCGGAGCGGTACCTGTCACGCTCACGCTCTTTATTCTGGCCAGCGCTGTGCTTCTGATTCAGAGGCACTTCTATATCACAGGATTCCGTTCCCTCTTCAATGGGCATCCCAATATGGACGCGCTCGTTGCGATCGGTTCGGGAACCGCGTACCTCTTCGGTCTGGTGTCGCTCTATCTGATGGCTTTTGCTTCAGCGGACGGAAACACGGAAGAAGTGAGAAGACTCTTCGGAAACCTTTACCTTGACTCGGCTGCCATGGTGCCGACACTCGTTTCTGTCGGCAAATATATGGAGTCCCGCGCCAAGTCAAAGGCAACGGAAGCTGTCACAGCGCTTGCGAAGCTCCGCCCCTCGATTGCCACGGTGATCCGTAACGGCGCTGAAGTGACTGTGCCGATCGACTCCGTGCAGGTGGGGGATCTCCTCGCCGTCAAAGCTGGTGAAACCATTCCGGCTGACGGCCGTGTGAAGACCGGTCTCGCCTGGGTGGACGAGTCCGTTGTTACTGGTGAATCGCTGCCGGTTGAGAAAACTCCTGGCAAGGAAGTGACTGGAGCATCAATCGCGAAATCCGGTCATCTGACGGTGGAGGTCACCCGGGTCGGCAAGGATTCAACCCTCTCCCGGATCATCGCGCTTGTCCAGGAAGCCACGTCAACCAAGGCTCCGATCGCGCGCCTTGCGGATCAGGTCGCTGCCATTTTTGTTCCGATCGTGATCGGTATCGCCCTGGTAACCCTGATCGTGTGGCTGGTTCTCGGCAAGGATCTTTCCTTCGCTGTCACGATGGCAATCTCGGTTCTCGTGATCGCCTGCCCGTGCTCGCTCGGTCTCGCCACGCCTACCGCCATCATGGTCGGTACGGGGCGCGCCGCCCGCCTTGGAATTCTGGTGAAGGATGCGAAGTCACTCGAACTGATGGACCGCGTGAAGACCATGCTGCTTGATAAGACCGGCACGCTCACACAGGCCAAGCCCGTGATCACCGATCTCATTCCTTCTGACAGTTCTGACCGGAATGAACTCCTGCAGCTCGCATCCTCTATTGAAAAGCTTTCCGAACATCCTCTCGGCCGCCCGATCATTGAACGCGCCGCTGATGTTGGACTTCCGACTCTCCCGCTCACAGACTTCATGCAGCTGCCGGGGGCCGGAATCCGTGCCACCGCGAACGGTGAACTGCTTCTGGCCGGCAATGCCCGTCTGATGTCCGAACTCGGACCGGGGCTCGGTGAGAAGGAAAACGCGCTTTCTGAAAAGCTCTCCCTTGAAGGAAAGACCGTGCTCTGGTTCTCGCTTGGGAAGCGGATTCTCGGCGCTATTGCCCTGCAGGATCCTCTGAAACCCGACGCGAAAGAAGCGATGGCCGCTCTTCACGAAGCCGGACTGCACCTTGTGATGCTGACCGGTGATCAGGAGCTGACGGCCCGCGCTATCGCGCGCCAGGCCGGAATCGACGAAGTCCGCGCGGGTCTGAAACCTGAAGACAAAGCCCGGATACTTGAGGAATTCCGCAAGGGGGGTAACCTTGTCGCCATGGTAGGGGACGGTATTAACGATGCTCCGGCACTGGCCGCGGCGGATGTCGGCATCGCGATCGGCACTGGCACTGATGTGGCGCTCGGGTCAGCTGACATCGTGCTCTCGCAGAACCGTCTCACCGGGCTTGCGGACG
>OAWF01000916.1_pt1 | contig 9940 bp, 12 predicted proteins | sample 1495411 | NCBI WGS metagenome assembly OAWF01 (sample SAMEA2580150, study PRJEB22360) | human gut metagenome | biome: human gut; feature: human-associated habitat; material: faeces | place: Denmark | collected 2008/2010 | reverse complement strand
CTCCGCTGATTGGTCCGCTGGAGGCGGAACCCCCACCGTTGCCGCCTCCGGTCGCGGGCGGCGTGTACGTGCCTCCGCCGGTGTAGCCTCCACCGGTGTAGCCGGTGCCTCCGCCGTACGAGTAGCCGCCGCCATAGGACTGGGCCTGCTGCTGCGCCTGCGCCTGGGCCGCCGCCGCGTCGGCCGCCGCCTGGGCCTCCTGTTCGGCCTGGGCCTTCTCCTCGGCCTCCCTTCTGGCCTTCGCGTCGGCGTCGGCCTTCTCCTTGGCCTTGACCGACCCGTCCACCGCGTTCACGGCCTCGCCGATCGCGTCCGCGTCCCTGTCCTTGATGGCCTGCTCCAACACGCTACGGGTCTTCTCGTCGGCGACCCTGCCCTTCGAATCGGCGAGCAGCTTCTCCGCGTCCTCGACCGTCCTGTCGAGCCTCGAGGATTCCACCGCCTTGACGGCCTTCCCGAGCGATGCGGCATGGGTCTTGTACCAGGCGGCCTGCCTGTCGAGCTTCGACGTCGCCTCGTCCAAACCGGCCTTGGAACCGGCCAAGCACCCCTCATACTCGGGAGCCGTGGTCTTCAACGCCTTGGCCAGCGCGTCCACGGTCCTCGCGTCCTTCACCTGGTCGGCGGTGACCGCCGAGGCGTCGGCGGCCTTCCCGTTGACGACCGCATTGTAGTCGTTCGCCGCGCCACGCGCCCCGTCGGCCGCCACGGCGCAAGCCTCCCTCGCCTCGGCCAGTTCGCGCGCCGACCACATACGGTAGCCGGCCACGCCGCCCACGGCGAGCAGCACCAGCACGCAACCCGCCGCCACGGGTGCCAGCCACTTCGGACGCCTGCGAACCGTTTCGGGCTCGGGTTCGGGCACCACGCCCACGCCGTCCGGGGACGGCACCTTGTCCTCTTCGCTCATCCTCGTTCCTTTCCCATCATCGGACCAACCGCCGGCACCCCTTCCGGGAGAGAGGGACGGTCCGCATGAACACATCCTGTTCCACGGCCGGCGATCCCGCCGGCCTCGGCGTCGAGCATCGCGTTCAATAGCTCGGCGACCTTTTCGGCGACCAAGCGGTCGAGCCTGGTCTCGAGCAGGTTCTGGTCAATCTGTATGATGTTCTCGGGCATGGTTCCGTCTCCTGGCTTCCAATCGCGGTTTTTTGTTTTGGCGAATGAAAATCGTACACAGGACGCGGGCCATGCCCTCTTACGTCAGACCCGGAATCCGAAAGTGCGCAAAAAATCGGGCGTTAGGGGCTGCGGACGTTTTCTTGGAGACTGAGCGAAAGGTTTCTCGTATGTTCAGTCTTGAGGAGCGTTCGAGGGCGGTGGAGCTATACCTCACAACGCCGATGACCACCGCGCAGGTGGTGGAGTGCCTGGGCTATCCGACCAGACAGTGCCTGGAACGCTGGCTGGCGATGGATCCCCGGTATGCTGGCCGTATGGCCAAACCCATAATTCCTCTGGAGACAAGACGGAAGGCGATCGAACTGGTGCTGGGCGGCATGCAGCAGAAGCAGGCCGCCAAACAGCTTGGCGCGGGCGTTGGTGCGGTGCACAACCGGGTCAGGGCGTACCGCAGGGGCGGCATGGCCGCGTTGCAGCCCCGGAACCAGAATGCCGCCCAGGGAGGGAAATCGGCGTCCGTCCGTCCTCGGGGCGGGGCGGATGCCGGGGGCGGCGATGACGTGGAGGCGTTGCGCCGTAGGGTCGAGGAGCTGGAGTTGGAGAACGCGTTGATGCGGGAGGTGGTGGAGGCTCGCAGAAAAAGACCCAGGCGCCGACCTGCGGCGCCTGTCGAACAGGGAGAAGACGATGCCGGTCGACCGGCTGAGGCCGAGGTGTTCGCTGAGGTCGATGGCCTGCTTGCTGCGCATAGCGCCGAGCAGCTACCACTACCACCATGCCAGGATCGGCGTTGACAAGTACGCCGGGCTGCGCGCCCGCGTGGCGCGGGCGTTCGCCGACTCCAAGGGCAGGTACGGGTACCGTCGCGTCAAGGCCGCGCTCGGGACGGGCGTCTCGGAGAAGGTGATCCGCAGGCTCATGGCCGAGGGCGGGCTCTCGGCGCATGTTCCCAAACGGCGGCGTTACAGCTCCTACGAGGGGGAGACCACGCCCGCTCCCGGTAATCTCGTCAACCGGGACTTCACCGCCGAACGGCCCAATGAGAAGTGGCTCACGGACATCACCGAGATCAAGGCCAGCGACGGGAAGGTGTACCTCTCGCCGATGATCGACTGCCATGACGGCAAGATCGTCGCCTACACGGCCGGCTTCCATCCCAACGCGGAGCTCGCCAACCGGATGCTCGCCGAGGCGGCGGAGACGCTGCCCGACAACGCCCGTCCCGTGGTCCATTCCGACCGGGGATGCCACTGCCGGTGGCCCGGATGGCTGGAGCTCATGGAACGCTACGGGCTGACGCGCTCAATGAGCGCGAAGGGCTGCAGCCCCGACAACGCCGCCGCGGAGGGATTCTTCGGTCGCATGAAGACGGAGTCCGTCTATCCCGAGCATTGGGAGAAACGCACCCGCGACGAGGTGCTTGTCCTGATCGACGAGTACATCCACTGGTACAACCACGAGCGCATCAAACAGTCGCTGGGCTGGATGAGTCCGGTACAATATCGTCAAAGCCAAGGAATGGCTGCATGACTATCTCCAAGAAAACGTCCGCAGCCCCTTATCAACTAATCGAACAAGGCATATTATTCACGAATCAATGATGATAGTAACCGTCATCCGTGCCGGTACAGCTGTTGCCGCACCCTTGAGCTCCGCTGATTGGTCCGCTGGAGGCGGAACCCCCACCGTTGCCGCCTCCGGTCGCGGGCGGCGTGTACGTGCCTCCGCCGGTGTAGCCTCCACCGGTGTAGCCGGTGCCTCCGCCGTACGAGTAGCCGCCGCCATAGGACTGGGCCTGCTGCTGCGCCTGCGCCTGGGCCGCCGCCGCGTCGGCCGCCGCCTGGGCCTCCTGTTCGGCCTGGGCCTTCTCCTCGGCCTCCCTTCTGGCCTTCGCGTCGGCGTCGGCCTTCTCCTTGGCCTTGACCGACCCGTCCACCGCGTTCACGGCCTCGCCGATCGCGTCCGCGTCCCTGTCCTTGATGGCCTGCTCCAACACGCTACGGGTCTTCTCGTCGGCGACCCTGCCCTTCGAATCGGCGAGCAGCTTCTCCGCGTCCTCGACCGTCCTGTCGAGCCTCGAGGATTCCACCGCCTTGACGGCCTTCCCGAGCGATGCGGCATGGGTCTTGTACCAGGCGGCCTGCCTGTCGAGCTTCGACGTCGCCTCGTCCAAACCGGCCTTGGAACCGGCCAAGCACCCCTCATACTCGGGAGCCGTGGTCTTCAACGCCTTGGCCAGCGCGTCCACGGTCCTCGCGTCCTTCACCTGGTCGGCGGTGACCGCCGAGGCGTCGGCGGCCTTCCCGTTGACGACCGCATTGTAGTCGTTCGCCGCGCCACGCGCCCCGTCGGCCGCCACGGCGCAAGCCTCCCTCGCCTCGGCCAGTTCGCGCGCCGACCACATACGGTAGCCGGCCACGCCGCCCACGGCGAGCAGCACCAGCACGCAACCCGCCGCCACGGGTGCCAGCCACTTCGGACGCCTGCGAACCGTTTCGGGCTCGGGTTCGGGCACCACGCCCACGCCGTCCGGGGACGGCACCTTGTCCTCTTCGCTCATCCTCGTTCCTTTCCCATCATCGGACCAACCGCCGGCACCCCTTCCGGGAGAGAGGGACGGTCCGCATGAACACATCCTGTTCCACGGCCGGCGATCCCGCCGGCCGGCATGCCATCCACCCGACAATCCGCCGATATCGGGGGAGCGGAAGGGGAAGCCGGACCGGCGGCGCTCCCCTTCAGTACACGCAAGCCACGGCAACCAGGAGCCACAGAAGGGCGGCGTACGCTGGATCCCGTCCATGCCGGCGGCGTGAGGAATCATCGGGGCCGACGGATGGCCTTGCGATAACCTTTGGATTCCGGATCCCATTCCACGGTGAATCGTTCCCTCAACAGATCCAGCACGGCATAGACCTTGCGGCATGCATGAGGATTGACCGGACGGATCTTTCCATGAGGCGTGGCCTCGGAGGCCGCCTGATATAAGCGAATATCCTCTTCGGTCAGCAGCCCGCTGAGATCGATGTTCGCGTGCTCCGGAGCCTTTGGAATGGGGGCGGCTTCAACCTCCGCATCGATCTCTCGCATATCCGCGCACTGGGTGCGACCGAATCCGCAATAGCTGAACATGGAATCCGCATGCCTGCGAATCGTATCCTTGCCGGCCAGCTCCCTGAACGCGGATAGTCCGATTTCATCGGATCTGAATGGCAGGAAGAAATCCCGGGAGATTCTGAGTCGTAACGTACCGTCCGGCAATGGGATACGTTCGATGTGATGCCTGGTCAGAACGGCCCGAAGTAATTGCTCCGCATCGTCCACATGATCCGGATAATCCTCCGCGGACGTCATCTGACGGACCATCCACGGGACGGGGAATTCCAGGAACGGGTCAAAGGGCGTCCCTGGGCCAAAGCCTCCAGAAGCTGCCGTGGGATGGCATCATCCCGGTTCCAGACAAGGAACAGGTCATCACGGTCAAGGTTCGTGGACGAAGCCAGCTCGTCGTCGCCCACCTCGACGGATATGTCCCTGTCCTCATCCAGATAATAGGTGATGTTGATGGTTCCTCTCGGGGAAGGGGAAACGCATGGCACGATACGGTTGACAGCGGAGACCCGGGACAGGAAGGCGCGCGCGTTCCGAATGATCATCCGGGAGGGCGCGAACGTGCCGGGGCCGGCCCAGCCATCTTTCATGTCCAGGAAATCCACGATGGCCGACCCGCCGCCGTAGTCCGATTCCTGCGGGTATCTGTCGTCTGATGCCAGATCGAGTCGCGATTGGCGGGGAAGCGAGAGCGGCAGACGGTCCCTCACCTGTCTCCAGGACAGGGGCTGCCTCGTCCGAAGCGTCTCCAAGAGTTCGGCTGTTTTCATTGGTCCTCCCCAACGCCGAACGTGTCCCTTATCGGCTCGATGAGGGTGAAGAACATTCTATGCGCGATGCCATGTTCCTCCGACAGGGAATCCATCACGGAACGCAGGTCCGTGTCGATGGACGAGCGATTCGAGATCTGCATCATCAGGGCCACGCCTGCACGACTGGGATCCGCGGGGCGTCCGGCGATGCGTGTCATGTCCGCCACCTTGATGGTCGCGTCCAATCCGCAGCCGGCGAGATGCCGATTGACGTATGCCTGGACCGATTCATCACCTTTGGAAGGGAATCCTTCGTCAATCCGGTCGGGAAGGGCGATGGAAAAACCAAGAACGTCCCTGATGAAATGGGAGGAATCCCTTCCTGTGATTTCCGTCGGGAACCAGTCGTCATACCGGATGGAAACCGAATCGAAGCACGTGGCACCCACGGTCTTATTCAATGCCTGTAGAAGTATGTCTATGCCCGATTCGATGACGGGAGCGAAGGAATCCCAGTTGGAATAGTTATCCGGCTTTGTCATGTCGATGCGGAACCGGTCGACGTCCAGGTCGAAGCTGATGCCTTCCCGTTCGTTCTGCAGCTGGTAGCTGTATGGGTAATCGCCTGTGGACCAGCCGTCGTTCTTGACGATGCAGATAATCGAACTATCGGGCTGGGAATCCTTGAAACGAAGCTGATAATTCGAGAAGAAATCCTCCGGACCCTGTGAGGGCGGGTTTTCCGGTATGGACCAGGTCAGCGTGATGCTCAGCCCGTCGAGAGGAGCGTTCCTCAGTGTGTTCTCTCTCATGCCATCCTCCTATGACCCACCCTACATATATCGGGGTACCCGATTAAACATATCCCCATGCATTCCCAATGACAAGCCGTTTCCCGGCATGATACCCGTAATGGTTGCACCCGGAAACACGCATATCGGGGGTCACCAAGCCAGACTCATACGGTCTGGATATCGTCGGTTCGGCAAAGACGGAAACACGCCGCCTTCTCGGAGACATGGGTGAGCCAGTCGCCGACCAACGACAGGGCCAATTCCGTGTAGGCATTGTCGACACCGGGCATCGTACGCAGATTGAAGGTCTACCAGAATCGGCTGCGAGCATAAACATGGCCAGCGAACGCATACCACGGCACATGGAATACATCAGAAACTTGGTCGAGGCCATGCTCGACATCCTCGAAATCATCCTGAACCTGCCCGCCGCCCGGAACCACGATCTGGTGGCGCTGCTCACCATCGGCTGCCTTGTGGCGCTGTCGCTTCCGAACGGACTGAACACGAGAATCACGGAGCCCGTAACGGTCAGGATGAGCACAAGCAGCCACAGGGCCACGCCATGCAGGTCCCGGACGGACTCCCCGGCCTGTTCGAGGCATAAGCGAATCAGGTCAAGTCTTTTCTTGATCCAATCCCGAACCGCCCGCACCGTGCCAGGGCCGCACTCCGACGGCCCGTCCTCCCGCGACGAGAAGGCGCCTGTCCCCTCGGGGCGGGACGGTTCATCGTTCCCGTGTTCCATGTTTCCCCTTCTCATGTGGAAAGCCGATACGAAAACGATTGTCCTCCGACAGCCGGAATTCCTTCCCGTCCCATGAGAGTGTGACGTCTCATGCCATGATGCACGCCGAACGTGCCCCCCGTATCGGCTTGATGAGGAGTGAAAAACTCTGTGCGCGATGGCCGGATTCCGGACCGTCCGTGAACGCGCGACCCGGTTTATAGAGAAGCATCAGCCCGTCACGGCGATTTGCTGGTAAATGGCTGCCACAGTCTTGTGTCCCATGAAACGCCATCCCCCGAATCATGGACGTCCGTGGCTGATCGAAAGCATTTCCCCGATCAGGATACTCATGGCTAGGGCTTGTTCCTTGTTCCCGGTCGAAGTATACGCATGTGCGCCGTTCTGGAGCAGTCGGAGCAGATTTTCCGGCGACACCGCCTGGTTGCGCATAAAGGTAACGAGATCAGCGCTGTTTGCCGCCTGCCTGAGACGTTTTTCGCTTCCCCGGCATACTCGCCCACATATCTGTCCAATCCGCCGCATCGTTCCATGGCGGCCGTATCGATCAGCAGACGCAGCCCCATGCGAAAGATCGGCACGAACGCGGCGGCATTCCGCATGCCTCCGCGCGCATACATGTTCCACAGTTCCTCCAAAGTGCGATACATGTTGTTGACGTCTCCCGTCTGCAGCCGTAGACCCGAAGGGTTCCCGAACACGGGAATGGATGCCGGCTTGACCTGACGGGTGCGTCCCCTTCGCCTCCTGGCGGATGCATCGGTGTGGGGGAGTGTCCCGGACGTATCGGGGCGAAGCGCATCATCCCGGCCAAGACCACCATGGGATTGCGATGGAGGCTCGGAATTGTCGGAGGGAAGTTCCCTTTCCCGTCCGTCGGCCTTTTCGCCCGCCGGTCGGCGGTGCCGTGCTTCTCTGATACGGTCCATGAGTTCGCCCGGTAGGACGCTGGCGGGGTCGTTTCGCGCGTTGCGCGTGTTCAGCTCATTATCCAGTTTGTCGGCGACGGCCTCCACGAGCTCCTCCAGCAGCTCCAGAGGAACCCCGAAGTCCGGCTCGTCGGGAAGAAGACCCATCTCTTCGAGATGCTTTTTGTTGAAGACGTCATCTTCGACGTATCTCATGTTCAGGGCGGGCCATTTCGTCACCGCCTTGATGAGCTCCTCCAGCCGTATGAGAACGGTTTTCGGGCCTCCCCTGTAGTCGAACATGAAACGGTCCCGCTCGTACTGTTTCCAGCTCCCGTTACCTCTGTGTTTGCGTTCCACATTCTCCAGCGCGGTCTCTTCGTCGCACACGTTGCATGGGATGGGGTCTGGGAAATCCGGAGGCACCAGTTGTTGCTGGCCCTCAGTAGTGAGACCGGCCTTGCGGAGCATCGCCAGAATGACACGCCTGTTGCCGTCGTATACCCTGTACTTCGGTCCGTCATCGATTCTGCATACCGTGGGCAGTTCGCTCAAATCGAATCTGTCGCCCATCTCTTTCGATAGCTTGGACAACTGCCATTGCTTGTCGTTGCGTCCGTCGGTTGCGCGACGGATGACATCGTCGTTCGTGTAATCGCCATCCAGCGGATCGCGGGGATTCTCCGTCCACAGGACCAGATCATCCAGCGGAATGTACTCCACCTGCTGGCCCTCCCATGGGCCGATATTCTTTTCCCCGAACGGATTCGCCATGTCCTCTCCTTCGCGTCAGTGCATGTGGGCTGCGGCCTTGCCCAGTGTATCGGAAAAGATCATCAGCTCGTTCGCGGTGCGCCGGGCGGAGGCGCTGTATTGCAAAGGAAACAGGCCACCGTACCGTTCCCCGTACAGCTCGCGTATCAACGCCGTATCGTCATAGGTGAGCATCCAATGGGAGACGGCATGATTGTTCAGCAGATTTCCGAGCTCCCTGTGCCTCTCATCGTCCAAGGCGTTCATATACAGGCTGCCGCCTTTCTCCACGTAAGGCGGATCCGCATAGATGAACGCCTCAGGGAATCCGACGAATCGTTCGACCACGGCCCTGCCATCCTCGTTTCTGACCTCGATGGAGTCGGCGTGTTCCCCGAGAAATTCAAGTTTTCGTCTTAGCGAGGCCTTGTTGTACCGCGCCGAAACCTTGTATCTACCGTTCTGTTTCAATCCTCCGATCACGCCGCCGTTCAGCACGCCGGATCTGTTGGTTCTGTTGAGGAAGAAGAACGCGAACCCCCTGTCCAGCTCGCTGGCAGGGTCCGCGATGATGCGTTTCTGCCTATGCCATTCCTCGATAGTGGGTTCCGCCCGGTCGAATCGTTCCAGGAACGAAGCCGAATCATTGACAGCGCTGTTCCAGAACGCGAACACGTCGGGATCGTAGTCGTTGATAACTACCTTCGATACTTTGTGGTCCTTCAACAGACGCAGAGCGACACCGGCACCCCCGGCATAGGGTTCGACATACGTGACGTCACGAATGCCGAGAACATCGATAAGCGAGGCGACGTACCCGGACAGCACGCTTTTGCCGCCGGGATATCTCAACGGCGAAGCCACATCGTGGTTGGAGACGAGAGGGACGGACAAGCTCCCCGTCTCCGCGACTGTAAGCATTGATGGCATATCCTTCTCCGGGCTTGTTCTGACGACATGACAATTATAGGGGTTTCGACGGCATGTCCGGTTCTGGTCCAGTGTGAGCCGGACGATGCAGCCCGCCGGCCGCGCAGCCGACATGCAGTGAGGCGGGACCGCCCGACGGCCAGAAAGTCCAGGGCCTTCCTCCCGCACTCCGATCCAATATGGCCAATCATTCAGGATGTTCCTTCCCCATGGCGCGATCACCCGCGGCGGCACCGATTTCGGCGGGTGGACGACCATAACGTTCTCGGCCGTCATCGGACCGGGAATCGGACGTGAACATGAGCAGGGGCGTCGGACGCATACAGCGGCACATGGAATACATCGCAAACACCATCGAGGCCATGCTCGACCTCCTCGAAATCATCCAGAACCTGCCCGCCGCCCGGAACCGCGACCTGGTGGCGCTGCTCACCATCGGCTGCCTCGTGGCGCTGTCGCTCCTGCGCGTCATGGCGGCCGCGAGAAAACTCTTGGCCCACGTTCATGCGTGGGGACGCCACACCCGCCACGGCCTCCGGGAAAACGGCGGCGGGCCGCGCCGCACGCCATGCCCGCCGCGGCCGTACGCGGCTCAAGATCCGCTTCGAGGTGGAACACGAACACGAACGGGAGGAATGACCGGCGGTACGCGTCACCGGTAGTCCGGGCCGGGAGCCCCGCCGTCGCCGCGCAGCAGGGCCCATGCGAGGAACAGGTCCGCCAGGACCGCGCCCGCCAGGTCGAACGCCTGCCAGGGCGCGAACGGCGCGCCCCACGGCTCCCGGAACGCGAGCGAACCCAACCCCGCCTGTTCTCGTT
>OAWF01000902.1_pt1 | contig 10124 bp, 8 predicted proteins | sample 1495411 | NCBI WGS metagenome assembly OAWF01 (sample SAMEA2580150, study PRJEB22360) | human gut metagenome | biome: human gut; feature: human-associated habitat; material: faeces | place: Denmark | collected 2008/2010 | reverse complement strand
ACCACCCGGACTACACCGACTGGGTGTACTCCGGCGTGAACACCGACAAGAAGGGTGCCGTCACCGCTACCGCCGCTACCGCTGGCGACAACGAGTGATAACACCTCCACGGTGTTGTTAGTTCGCTAACACCAAAGGGCTCGGGATTCGTCCCGAGCCCTTTGCTTATTCATAAGCCCTGTCACGGCGGGGCAGAACAAAGCGAACTGTTGTGATGTTTTAATCGCGTAGCACCCTGAAATGCAGCAGGGCATTGCGCACACCGTCGTGGTCCACATCGTCAGTGATGTAGTCGGCGGCGGCCTTGGGCTCGGCGGTCGCATTGCCCATCGCGACCCCGATGCCGGCGTAGGCGAGCATATCCGTGTCATTGCCGCCATCGCCGAAGGCCATGGTCTGCTCGCGCGTGATGCCGTAATGCGCCATGAACCGCTGGATGCCGCGCGGCTTGCCGCCATCGGCCGGAATCAGATCCGTGAAATCCGGATGCCAACGCACCCCGCGCACATTGCTGCACAGTCCCACCAGTTCGGCCTCCAGCTCGGGCCCGACAAAGGGACTGATCTGGAAAGTCTCATGATCCAGCGCGCGGGTGCGCGGGTCCTCGAAATACCGGGTCGGTGCGGTTTTGCCCAGTTTGCTCCACGTGGCGCGAAGCAGATCATTGGACTGGTTGAAGTACACGTAATCCTTCTCGCCGAAATTGCACACCACATCGGGGTGACGGTCCAGCCAGTCGAGAATCACCTCAATATCAGCAGTATCCAAGGCCTGCGAGGCAAAGAAGCCGGTGTCATCAAAACAATACTGCCCATTGAACGCCACCACGCCATCGAACGTCACCGGCATGGTATCCAGCACCACGTGCATCTGTGAAGGCGCGCGGCCCGTGCAAATCAGCACCTTGACGCCTGCGGCCTGCAGCCGGTGAATCGCCTCGATTGTGGAATCCGGCACCGTATGGGTCGTGAAACTGGTGAGCGTGCCATCGATATCGAAGAATACGGCTCGGATATCGGCATTGGCAGTATCGGTAGTCATAGCTTCCATTGTCAAAGCCCCTCTCGACGTGCTTTCCGGCGTGTTCGGCACGCCTATAGCGGGTTATCAAACGCACGAATCCCGGACATTGCATGCGCGCCATAAAAGACACCTATATGGCAATCGGCCATTTTCCGTCACTTTCGCGGTTCAAGCGCGTTATGGTGTTACCCGACATCAATTTTGGAGAGAGGAAATCCAATGACAGCAGCAACCCAGCCGGCAACCCCGGCCGCTCCTAACAATAACGAGCCGGTGCGTGTGAACCACACCGCCCGCAACGTCATCATCACCATCGTGGTCGTGGCGATTATCGCCGTGGCCGCGTTCTTCGGCTACCGCGCGTTTGCCGGTGCCAACGAGTCGTCCGCCAAGGGCAGCAAGGGCAACCCGGTCAAGATCGGCGTGGTCGGCGCTACCAACCCCGAATGGGTCAAGTTCAAGCAGGACGCCGAGAAGGCCGGCATCTACGTCGACATCGTCGACTTCCAGGACTACACCTCCGAAAACCCGGCCCTTGACTCCGGCGAGCTGGACCTCAACGAATTCCAGCACCTGCTCTACTTGGCCAACTACAACGTGAGCAACAAGAAGGACCTGCAGCCCATCGGCGGCACCGCCATCTACCCGCTCGGCGTGTACTCCACCAAGGTCAAGGACATCAAGGACCTGAAGCAGGGCGACACCGTCACCATTCCGAACGACGAAACCAACCAGGCCCGCGCTATCGGCGTGCTCAAGGCCGCCGGTCTCGTGACGCTCAAGGACGACTGGACCGCCTTCTCCACCCCGGCCGACATCGACGAAGCCAAGAGCAAGGTCAAGGTCACCCCGCTCAAGGCCGAACAGGTGGCCACCACCCTGAAGGACCCGACCATCGCCGCTGGTGTGATCAACAACGACTACGTGGCCGACGCCGGTCTCGACCCGAAGGACGCCATCTACCAGGATGACGCCGAATCCGAAGAAGCTCGCCCCTACATCAACGTGTGGGTGGCCCGCAAGGCGGACGTGAACAACGAGACCTACAAGAAGCTCGTTTCCATCTACCAGCAGAAGGATGTGCTCGACGCCCTGCAGGAGAACTCCGGCGGTACCGCGGTGTTCGCCGACAAGTTCAGCGCCAGCGAGCTGCAAGGCTTCCTGTCCGACATTGAGAAGGATGCCAAGGCTCAGCAGTGAGCCGCGGCTGATACGAGCGCACGACTAACCTATCCATAGCCACTACCACCAAGCGGAGCGAGTACCCGAGCCAACAATCGGGATTCGCTCCGCTTCCGTGACCGGACACCAACAACCAGCATCAGGGAGCACTATGAGCGACCCCATCATCACCTTCGACCATGTCGTGAAGGAATTCAAAACACGCGGACGCGGCGCGAACATCGCACGAGCCGTGGATGACGTCAGCCTGACCATTGATCGCGGCGACATCTTCGGCATCATCGGCTATTCCGGTGCAGGCAAATCCACACTGGTCCGGCTTATCAACGCGCTCGAACGACCCACCTCCGGCACTGTGACCGTGCTTGGTACTGATATCACCTCTCTGAGTGAGACCAAGCTGCGGCCCATCCGCCAGAAAATCGGCATGATTTTCCAGCAGTTCAACCTGTTCTCCACCAAAACCGTGGCCCAGAACATCGCCTACCCACTGCAACTCGATCACTGGCGCAAGGACTATCAGGATCGTCGTGTCAACGAACTCCTTGAATTCGTGGGCCTCAGTGAGCACGCAAACAAATACCCTTCGCAGCTGTCCGGCGGCCAGAAGCAGCGCGTCGGCATCGCCCGCGCACTGGCCACTAATCCGGAGATTCTGCTCGCCGACGAAGCCACCAGCGCGCTCGACCCGGAAACCACCACCGAAGTGCTGGCCTTGCTCAAGCGTGTGAACGAGGAATTCGGCATCACCATTGTGCTTATCACCCATCAGATGAACGTGGTCCAGCAGATTGCCGGCCGCGTGGCCGTAATGAGCGCCGGACGCGTGGTCGAATCCGGCGACGTATACGATGTGTTCGCTGCACCCCAGCAGCCGGTGACCAAGCGATTCATTGCCACCGCATTGTCTGGCCTGCCCGAGGAAGACCGGGTCGAGCGATTGCATCACGAATGGTCGGGCCGCATTGTCACCGTGCTTATCCGCCAAAAGGACGTTTCCGGCACCCAAGGCCATGAACTCAAGGCATCCGGACAGAATATCTCCGAACTCATCGCCAAATACGGCGTCGAATCCAGCCTGCTCTACGGCGGCATCGACACGGTCAAGGGGACCGCCATCGGTGCCATCACCTACGAATTCAACGGGCCCGGCTGGCATGTGGACGAATTCCTGCGCGAGCTCGCCGCCAATAGCGACGTCATCGACTTCGGCACCGCCGCAAAGCCTGTGGCCTACGCCGACGCAGTCGCCGGACATGCCTCCTACGCCGAAGACCGCGCCCATGACCCACTGGCGGCCGATACTGCCACCGCGCCCGCCGCGTCCGCCGCCGCACATGAAGGAGCCAACGCATGATCATCCTCGCCAACCCGCGTAGCGACTGGAACGTGCTGCGTCCACTACTGTTCGAATCCATTGGCCAGACCCTGACCATGGTGCTCGTCACCCTCGTCATCGGCGGATTCCTCGGCCTGATCCTCGGCGTGGTGCTCTATGGCACCCGCCCCGGCAACCTGTTCGAGAACGCGGTCGTCTACCGCATCCTTGACATCATCGTCAACATCGTGCGCCCGATTCCGTTCATCATCTTCCTGGCAGCCATGCAGCCGCTCACCATCGTCGTGGTCGGCACGTCCATCGGCACCGTGGCCGCCATCTTCCCGATGGTGGTGATGTGCACCTTCGCCACCTCGCGTCTGGTCGAACAGAATCTCGTGCCGGTCGACCCGGGAGTAATCGAGGCCGCGCGTTCGATGGGTGCCGGCAAGCTCACCATCATCCGCACCGTGCTCATCCCCGAAGCCCTGGCACCGCTGATCCTGGCCTACGCCTTCCTGTTCATTGGCGTGCTCGACATGTCTGCCATGGCCGGCTACATCGGCGGTTGGCGGTCTCGGTAACTTCGCCATCGCCTACGGCTACCAGAAGTTCGACCAGACCGTCACCTGGACGGCCGTGATCATCATGATCGTACTGGTCCAGGTGGTGCAGGGCATCGCCAACGCCATCGCCAAACGACTGCTCAAACGCCAGCAATAACAAGGCATACTGACCCCATAGATCGCGGCCCTCGCCAATATGGAGCGAGGGCCGCAATATATTCTTCGCGCTACTAGAATCGGGAACCATGAGTGAACATATCGACATCGACCACGAACTCATCACTATCCGCCACTACCTGCACGCCCATCCGGAGCGTAGTTTCCGTGAATTCGGCACCAGCATCTATCTGACCGACCAGCTCAAGGCGCACGGCATCGAGATCCTGCACAACCCGCTGGAGACTGGTGTTGTGGGGCTCATTCAGGGCGAGGCCGGTCCCGGGCCGCGTATCGGGCTGCGCGCTGACATCGACGGCCTGCCCATCGTGGAAGACTCCGGACTGGAGTTCAGCTCCGTCAATGAAGGCGTGATGCACGGCTGCGGCCACGACCTGCACATGACCGGTCTGCTCGGTGCCGCCTTCTGGCTCGCCGAGCACCGTGACAAGTTCGCCGGCTCGATCAAGATTCTGTTCCAGCCGAGTGAGGAGACCGGCCAAGGCGCTCGCGCCATGATCGACGCCGGACTCGTGGATGACGTCGAAGCCATTATCGGCACGCACAACAACCCCAACTATGCGCCCGGCCAGCTGGCCATCGGCGTTGAGCCGATGATGGCCGGCTGCGTGAAATTCCGCGTGACCCTCCACGCCCAAGGCACCCACGCCGGTTACCCGTACAAGGGCACCGGGCCCATCGAAGCGCTCGCCAGTATTATTCTGAGCCTGCAGACCATCGTGAGCCGCAACGTCACGCCCTTCCACCCGCTGGTGCTGTCCGTTACCGAAGTGCACGGCGGCCATGTGTGGAACGTGGTGCCCGCCGAAGCCGGATTCCAAGGGACTGTGCGCTATTTCCACAAGTCGGATGGCAATCTGGTCGGCCGCCGATTCAAGGAAGTGGTGGAACACACCGCCGAGGCATACGGCATCAGCGCCGACGTGGTCTGGGATGACTTTCAAGACCCGCTGGTCTCCGATCCAGGTCTCGCCAAGGCCGTGGCGGCGGATGTCAACGACTACGCGCAGCTCGAACCGATACGTCAGTCGATGGCGGGGGAGGACTTCTGCGAATTCGCCAAGGTGACGTTGCCGGTGTTCGCGTTCGTCGGGTCAAACGGCCAGGAAGGTTGCGCCGACTGGCATAGCCCGCATTTCGTGGGTCTCGACGAATCCATTCCCACCTTCGTCAACTTCTACGTCAACACCGCTCTGCGCGTGCTCAACGAGCTGAAGTAAATCCTTTTCTGGCTCGCCTCCGGAGGCTGAGGCGTTAGGCAGACAGCCCAGTGGGCTGTCTGTAGCCGAAGGTGAGGCGACAGCCGAACCAGATATGCGCGGGCCTCGCCCGTCCATAAGTGCAGGACGAGCTATCAGCGAAGCTGACTGAGGGGAGTGGCATTCGTTCATTAGGTCGATTCATCGTCCATTAGGTCGGTGAACGGCGATACTGGTTGTTGGAATCGCGCCATTGCAACGACTGATATCGCATTGCAGTGACCTAATGAACGCAAAAACGACCTAATGAATGACGCCAAGCCGGAAGAACAGGCAATCCGACGTCATACGCGGCTACACTAAGAATCTATGACACAGCTTCGCTTCGCACTCGCCCAGATCGACACCTGCGTCGGCGCGCTTGACGCCAACGCCGCCAAGGTGCTCGACTACTCCCGTAAAGCCGCCGCAGGAAACGCCCAAGTGGTTGTTTTCCCGGAAATGACCCTCACCGGATACCCCATCGAGGATCTGGCCCTGCGCCGCACCTTCCGCCAAGCCGCATGGGACAAGGCCAACGAACTCGCCACCCAGCTCAACGACGACGGCCTCGGCGATCTGTTCGTGGTGGTCGGCACCGTGGGCACCGACCGCAAGACCTCCAAGCCGCGCAACCGACTGGTGGTCTTGCACCAAGGCGTGGTCTGGGCTGGCTACGACAAGCACTTCCTGCCCAACTACGGCGTGTTCGACGAATTCCGCATCTTCTCCGCCGGCGACCGCTCCGTGACCCTCGACGTGGACGGCGCCACCATTGGCGTGGCCATCTGCGAGGACATCTGGCAGGACGGCGGCCCGGTGGCCGACCTGGCCACCAAGAACATCGACCTGCTGCTCACCATCAACGGCTCGCCGTATGAGGAAGGCAAGACCAACACCCGTTTCGAGCTCGCCCAGCGTCGTGCCGCCGAGGTTAACGCCCCGGTCATCTACCTGAATCAGGTCGGCGGTCAAGACGACCTCGTCTTCGACGGCGGCAGCTTCGTGGTCGACGCCGACGGCACGCTTATCGAACGCAGCCCGATGTTCATGGAAAACCTGACGTTCTGGGACTTCGATTCCGCCGCCGAACATCAGGCCAAGGCCGAGATCGTTCCGGAACTCGACCCGGACGAAGAGGTATACACCGCCTGCGTGCTCGGCCTCAAGGACTACATGGCCAAGAACCACTTCACCGGCGTGACGCTGGGCCTCTCAGGAGGCATCGACTCCGCACTGGTAGCCGCCATGGCGGCCGACGCATGCGGCGGCGAGAACGTCTGGGGCATCTCCATGCCCTCCATGTACTCCTCCGACGGTTCCAAAGACGACGCCGCCGATTTGGCCTCCAACATTGGCGCCCATTACGAGGTCCAGCCCATTGAGCCATTGTTCAACGCCTACCAACAGCAACTTGACCTTGATGGCGTCTCCGCCGAGAACCTGCAGGCCCGCATCCGCGGTGTGATCGTGATGGCCAGCTCCAATTCGCGCGGTCTGCTCGCCGTGGCCACCGGCAACAAGTCAGAGCTCGCCTGCGGCTACTCGACCATCTACGGCGATGCGGTAGGCGGCTACGCACCCATCAAGGACCTGCTCAAGACCCGTGTCTGGGAGATCAGCCGTTGGCGTAACAAGGCCGCGGCCGCAGGCGTCGGCATCGGCGGTCTCAAGATCGTGGGCAACGAGGACGGCAACACCGGCATCCCGTTGAAGGACGGCGTGATGATTCCGGTCTCCTCCATCGAGAAGGCACCCTCGGCCGAGTTGCGCCCCGGGCAGAAGGACTCCGACTCCCTGCCCGAATACGCGCTGCTCGACAAGGTGCTCGCCGCATACATCGAGCACGCGCACGGCCGCGCCGACCTGTTAGCCGACGGCTTCGACCAGGTCACCGTAGACACCGTGATGCGATTGGTGGACCGCGCCGAATGGAAGCGCCGCCAATACCCGCTGGGACCGAAGGTCACGGCCCTCGCGTTCGGCCGCGACCGCCGACTGCCCGTCACCAACGCATTCAGGGAATAAACATATATTGCTCCCGCCAGCGGGAGCAAGTAATACCGTTGAGGAGGTACCAATGACAGACGATAACAAGAAGCAGTGGTATTTCAACACCGTCAAGAAGCAGGCCGAGTTGGGCATGGTCTCACCGATCGAACAGCGCATGGGTCCGTACAAGACCAAGGAAGACGCCGAACATGCGTGGGACATCGTGGTGGACCGCAATGCCAGATGGGAGGAGGAGAACCGGCGCTGGAAGAACTACGGCGTGAAACCCGCACAGGCTTGCCCCGAGGATTGACGGTCGAAAACTGACTGATACGGTTCTGCTGTCAATCTCAAGACCGAACCGCTCATCAAACCGCTCATACGAACATCACAGTATGAGCGGTTTCCCATATCTGGAGACGTGCAATAGTCCCATCAATACCTAGAAGCCATTGGAATGGTAGCGTTCACAGAAACAATGTGAGATAGCTCACTCCCAATTTCAGCTTTTCTCAAGCAAGTGCCAACTACACTGTTGAACCAAGGGTTCCGTGAAGATGCGAAACCTACAACCCCATTTAAGGAGTGACATGACCGCAGTGGAAAATGCAGCTGTCTCCCAGGAGGAGCTCGACGCCAAGGCGTGGGCCGGCTTCACCGAGGGCAACTGGCAGAAGGATATTGACGTCCGCGACTTCATCCAGAAGAACTACACCCCGTACGAGGGCGACGAGACATTCCTGGCTCCTGCCACCGAGAAGACCAAGCACCTGTGGAAGTACCTCGACGACAACTACCTGGCCGTGGAGCGCAAGCAGCGCGTCTACGACGTGGACACCCATACCCCGGCCGACGTCGACGCCTTCCCGGCCGGCTACATCGACTCCCCGGAAGTCGATAACGTGGTCGTTGGCCTCCAGACCGACGTTCCCTGCAAGCGCGCGATGATGCCGAACGGTGGCTGGCGCATGGTCGAGCAGGCCATCAAGGAAGCCGGCAAGGAACCGGATCCGGAGATCAAGAAGATCTTCACCAAGTACCGCAAGACCCACAACGACGGCGTCTTCGGCGTGTACACCAAGCAGATCAAGGTCGCCCGCCACAACAAGATCCTCACCGGTCTGCCGGACGCCTACGGCCGTGGCCGCATCATCGGCGACTACCGCCGCGTCGCCCTGTACGGCGTGAACAAGCTCATCGCCTTCAAGAAGCGCGACAAGGACTCCGTGCCGTACCGCAACGACTTCACCGAGCCGGAGATCGAGCACTGGATCCGCTTCCGTGAAGAGCACGACGAGCAGATCAAGGCCCTCAAGCAGCTGATCAACCTCGGCAACGAGTATGGCCTGGATCTGACCCGCCCGGCTCAGACCGCTCAGGAAGCCGTGCAGTGGACCTACATGGGCTACCTGGCCTCCATCAAGTCCCAGGACGGCGCCGCCATGTCCTTCGGCCGCAACTCCGCCTTCCTCGACTGCTACATCGAGCGCGACCTCCAGGCCGGCAAGATCACCGAGACCGACGCCCAGGAGCTCATCGACAACATCGTCATGAAGCTGCGCATCGTGCGCTTCCTGCGTACCAAGGACTACGATTCGATCTTCTCCGGCGACCCGTACTGGGCGACCTGGTCCGACGCCGGCTTCGGCGATGACGGCCGTTCGATGGTCACCAAGACCTCGTTCCGTCTGCTCAACACCCTGACCCTCGAGCACCTCGGACCTGGCCCCGAGCCGAACATCACCATCTTCTGGGATCCGAAGCTGCCTGAGGCCTACAAGCGCTTCTGCGCCAAGATCTCCATCGACACCTCGGCCATCCAGTACGAGTCCGACAAGGAAATTCGTAGCCACTGGGGCGACGACGCTGCCATCGCATGCTGCGTCTCCCCGATGCGCGTGGGCAAGCAGATGCAGTTCTTCGCCGCCCGCGTGAACTCCGCCAAGGCCCTGCTGTACGCCATCAACGGCGGCCGCGACGAGATGACCGGCATGCAGGTCATCGACAAGGGCGTGATCGAGCCGATTACCCCGGAGGCCGACGGCACCCTCGATTACGAGAAGGTCAAGAACAACTACGAGAAGGCCCTCGAATGGCTGTCCGAGACCTACGTCATGGCCCTGAACATCATCCACTACATGCACGATAAGTACGCGTACGAGTCCATCGAGATGGCCCTGCACGACAAGGAAGTGTACCGCACCCTCGGCTGCGGCATGTCCGGTCTGTCCATCGCCGCCGACTCCCTCGCCGCCGTCAAGTACGCCAAGGTCTACCCGATCTACAACAAGGACGCGAAGACCCTGGAAGGCCACGAGTACGAGTACGTTGAGGGCGCCGACGACGACCTGATCGTCGGCTACCGCACCGAGGGCGAGTTCCCGGTCTACGGCAACGACGACGACCGCGCCGACGACATCGCCAAGTGGGTCGTCTCCACGGTCATGGGCCAGGTCAAGAGGCTCCCGGTCTACCGCGGCGCCGTCCCGACCCAGTCCATCCTGACGATCACCTCCAACGTCGAGTACGGCAAGAACACCGGTTCCTTCCCGTCCGGCCACGCCAAGGGCACCCCGTACGCTCCGGGCGCCAACCCGGAGAACGGCATGGACTCCCACGGCATGCTGC
>OAWF01000898.1_pt1 | contig 10240 bp, 8 predicted proteins | sample 1495411 | NCBI WGS metagenome assembly OAWF01 (sample SAMEA2580150, study PRJEB22360) | human gut metagenome | biome: human gut; feature: human-associated habitat; material: faeces | place: Denmark | collected 2008/2010 | reverse complement strand
TCCGAGTTCGTGAAGGCCTTCGAGGAGAAGTTCGACGTCGAGGCTGCCGCTCCGGTTGCCGCTGTTGCCGCTGTTGCTGGCGCTGCTGCTCCGGCTGAGGAAGAGAAGGATGAGTTCGACGTCATCCTCTCCGCCGTCGGCGACAAGAAGATTCAGGTCATCAAGGCTGTCCGCGCCATCACCAACCTCGGCCTGGCCGAGGCCAAGGCTCTTGTCGACGGCGCTCCGAAGGCCGTCCTCGAGAAGGCCAAGAAGGAAGATGCCGAGAAGGCCAAGGCTCAGCTGGAAGAGGCTGGCGCCAGCGTCGAGCTCAAGTGATTTGTGCGGCATAAGCCGCAATCACAGCTTTTCGAGGAACCCCGCACCTGTGTTTCAGGCTGCGGGGTTTCCGCATACTGAGTAGACTAGTTGACGAGGACGAGGCGGAGAACGCGATCCGGCGTGGAAACACAAAGCTGGCAATGAGCGAAAGTTGTCAATTCTGTGCCCAGTAATCCGCCAAAAGCCGGTAAAAGATGACACAATGGCACGTAGTGTGGTCAAATAGTGTGTCCAGGAAGGCGGTCACGGTGAGCGAGTGGACGGTGAAGATCAACGGTGTCGACCGGATCAGCGTCAAGCCGGGGGAGTGCGTGGAAATCGGCCGTAAGCCGTTACGCCCCCTTGCCGATGATGGCAACACCCGCCTTGACGTCGCCGATCAAACCAAATCGATGTCCAAACGGCACGCCATGTTCACGGTAAAAAGCAATGGCACGGCCTCGGTCCGTGATCTTGGATCGACCAATGGATCGTATGTGGTGCGGGAAAATGGCGATTTGTTGCGCTTGCCGGCCAATGCCGAGTTCCTGTTGCCGACGTCTCCCATGCGCATGCAGTTCGGCGATGTGCCTGCGGACTTCATTCGTGTCGACGATCCAGTGGCAAAGCCGCTCGACCTCAAGGTGCCTGATTTGTTTGGCTATGCGGTTCACGAAGCACCGCAGGAGCCGGATGCGGCGGATATGTCCGTCGACGATATTCTTGATTTGCGGGCCGGCGAGCCGACCGCCATCTTCAGCGCGGATAATGTTCGACGCAAGGTCGACGAGCTTGAACTTGGCTCGCTGAATATCACGCAGCCAGTGACGAAAAACGATGAGCCGGCCATACCCCGTGATCTGTTCGCGGATGCGTTGGCCCAGCATGCCGAGCAGGAGACCGAACGCAAAAACCAGCAGGCCATGAACTCCGTGGCACTGCCGAAGCAGCAGACCGAACCTGAGTCGACGATTGTAACGCCTGCATCCAAGCACAGCAGGATCTCCGGTATTGTTCCAGTAGATGCCATCGCCCATGCCGTTGTTAAGCACGCTCCCAGCACAAGCGAGCCGGCAGTGGCGTCGGCGGCGGTTGTTGAATCCGATGTGGTGGCTGGCGCAAGCAAGTCAGCCGAAAACGTTCAGTCCGCTCCGAATACCAGGAATGCCGGCGATTCTCAGCCGGCGGACACTGTCGAACAGCATGCTGAAGTTGCCCAGCCTGAAGCCGCCCGGGAAGCCGAAGCCGCTCAATCTGAAAACACCCAGCCTGAGACCGCTCAGCCGGCAACCGCCCAGTCTGAAACCGACCAGCCGGCAGCTGACGTACCGGACGATCAGCAGCGGACCGCAGCCGAAGCATATCAAGAAGCCACCGCAGCAGGCGTAGCAGACCAGCAGCCGGCTGCCGAAACCGCCCAGCAGTCGGTATCCGAAGCATATGATATCGACTCCACGGGCGTACACACTCCGGTCTTCGAGCCCGGCTCGGTGTTCGAGCGTGTGGCCAAGGGCGAGCTGAAAGCACAGGAGCCGGCAGTCGAAGTCGATGGCCTGACCTCTGACGAGGCAAAAACCACGCAAGATTTCAATGTTCAATTCGAAGTCGCCCGTCATCCCGAATTGCTGGCGTTCCTCGCCATGAATCCGTACCTGTACGACGACATGTATTCTTGGCTCGCCGCCCGTGGCGAGGCCGATATTGACGAAGCCCTGTCTCACAACAAGGGCTATCAGGAATACCGCGAAGCGGTTGGAAAGTGAGTCGAGAGATGACCCAGAGCCAGACTCAGAACCAGAATCTCACGGAAGGTCTGAATCGCATCCGTCGCTGGCGTGACCAATACCGCAGCATGCAGCCGCCATCGCCGCTCGAGGATGTGAATCAACTGGCCGCGAAGCTGGAGATGACCCATGCCCATCCCTCCGGCATCGCCCAGCTGTTCGCTTCCGGCCATGTCCGGTTGGATTCGTTGTTCCGCGACACGGGTGTGCTTAAGGCCGCCGAACGCCATATTGGGCGCGTGCTGGATGACCAGGCCGCCAAACGCAGGATTTCCGGCGTGGCGGAGTTGTCGCTCGTGGTCGGCGTGGCCACATGGAAGGGCAACGCGCTGCCGGTGCTGTTGTACCCGGTGAGCGTCACGATCGAGGGTGATGGCTTGTCGACCACCATTCGATTCACCGGTCGCGTGGCCCTGAACGTCGCGTTCGTCAATACATTGCGTGAGCAGGGGGTGTTCCTGGATGAGGATTCCCTGTTTGACGGTGCCAGCTATGACAGTGGCACTCCCGAAACTTCCGCGATGTTCGCCCGTATTTCGTCCGAAGCGTCGGAGCGTATCTCCGACTTCGCCATCGAGCGCCAGATTGTGCTCGGATGCTTCATGGACCCCTCGTCGCAGATGATCAGCGAAAGCCGACAGTTCATCGACCAGCTGGAGAACGGCCCCACCGGCAATGTGCTGTTGGACGCGCTTGCCGGCGACGAATCCGCCCGCACCGCGCTCAAAGATGCCAATATTCCGCAATACAGTCCTTTCGACGTAGACCCGCATGCCGAGTACGAAGTCGGCGATGTGGACAATACGGTGCGATATGCCGCGTCACTTGCTGCCAATGGCCATAGCATCGTGGTCGACGGCACCTTCCCGAAGGGCACCGCGGAGCAGGCTGTGGCCATCGCATCGCGCTGCCTGATGAATGGTCGTTCCGTGCTGTACGTGCCCGGCGTGGCCGAGCAGAAGCGTCTGTTCATCCAGACGGCTTCCGCCAATGAGATGAAGGCGCAGGTACTGGATGTATCCGATGAACACGCCAACGCCGCGCTTGATAAGCAGCTGATTGCCGCAGTCGGATTCCATCCCGGAGTCGCCACCCAGCGATTCGACCAGCTGGCCGACGAACTCGTGGGCGTGCGCTCGCGCTTGACCCGCTACTTGGGCGACCTGCACGGGGGCAATGATAAGTGGAATGTGTCCGCATACGAGACCATTCAGAATCTGGCCCGTATCTCCGTGCTCCCGACGCACCCTGCCACCCACGTTCGACTTGACGAGTCAAGTGCCCTGAGCATCGCCAACGATATTGACACATGGATCGGCAAGATGGAACGCGCCGGCGAGCTCGGCGAATACACCATCGGCCCGGAAGACACCGCATGGTACAAGGCGTCCATCACCACTGAAGAACAGGCAGTAACCGCCTACCAGCGCGTGGACGATTTGCTGCGTCGCTTCCTGCCCGCCACCCGTGAGCAGGTGGCACGCACCGTGCAGACCTGCGGATTCCCGGTTCCTCCCACCACCCGCGAGTGGGAGCGTCAGGTTACGGTTTTGAAGAATCTGCGACGAGTGCTTGACGTGTTCCAGCCGGAGATTTTCGAGCGAGACATCAGCTCCATGATCGAGGCCACCAAGCCGAAGAGCCAGCGCAAGGCCGAGGGCACGTCGATGGGATTCTGGGAGCGCCGCCGCCACATCAAGGAAGCCAAGGATCTGCTGCGCGTCGGCGCGCAGGTCGAGGACTTGCACGAAGCGTTGAAGGTAGTCGCCAAGCAAGGGGAGCAGTGGCATCAGTTCGTGCCTCACGGCGGTTGGCCGGTGCTGCCCAGCAAGCTCGACGAGATCATCTCCACCCAAGAGGCGCTGGTCAGCAATATGACCGCGCTGGATACCGTGCTTTCCACCACACCCGCTGGTGGCAATCTGGAAACCGCCGATTTCGAGAAGGTGGAAGCACGCCTGAAAGCACTGCTGGATGATCGCAAGGCACTGGACACCTTGCCGGAGCGTTGCCTGCTGGAGCAGGAATTCGCCTCTGCCGGACTGAACGAACTGGTCGCCGATCTCAACGCTCGCCGAGTGAGCGTGGAGCAGGTGCGCGGCGAAGTGCAGCTGGCCTGGTGGACCACCGTGTTTGAGGACATTGTGCGTTCGTCCGCCATCATCTCCAACCAGGATGGTGCCGCGCTGCAGGCCGCATCCGACCGCTTTGCGCAGGTCGATGTGGAGCACGTGCGCTCCATCGGACCGATGGTGTCGCAGGAATCCATGCGCCGCCTGTGCGACATGCTGTTCTCCCGCACTCAGGAAGCCAACCAGATGCACACCGTGCTGGCAGGGCGCGCCAGTGTGTCGCTGAGCAGGATTCGCCGTGATCATCCGGAGATTCTGGCCGCGGCCAAGCCGATTCTGGTGGCCGCGCCGGGTACGCTCGCCGCACTCACCGAGCCGGGTGTGCTGGCTGATGTGGCGATTCTCGATGCGTGCGCGCACATTCCCGCTATCGAGTTGCTGTCCATCATCGGCCGCGTGCAGCAGGTGGTGGTGATCGCCCACTGCGCGACGGTAACCAGCGAAAGCGTCAAGCAGCTGATCGACACGTTGCCTCATATCGAGGTGGATGCTGCCCCGTCTCGCCGTGCGCCGCGCCTGTCCGCATTCCTTGAATCCGAGGGATATGGTCCTGTTCGCTATGATGTGGCCACCGAGCCGGCTGCCGGTGAGGTGCGATTCCACCGTGTGGAAGCGAGCGGTGTGCCGGTTATGTCTTCTGGTCTGGTGGAATCCAGCCAGCCGGAGATTGATGAAGTGGTGCGTCTGATTACGCAACGTGCCGCCGGTTTTGCCGTGGTTCCTTCCAGCTATCGACTTGTGGTCGTGATGTTGACCGACGCATTCCGCACACGCTTGGGTGCCGAATTGAAGTCGTTGGCAGGCAAATCCAAGGCGATGGGCCGATTCCTGCGCCATGTGCGGTTGGTTTCCTTGCGTGACGTGGCCGGAGGTCGTGCCACTGACGTGATTCTGTCGATGTGCTATGCGAAAACCACGCACGGACGTCTGCTTCAGCAGTTCGGTCCGCTCGAAAGCACAGGCGGTCGCGGACTGTTGCTGGATGCCCTGGCATTGGCGGACCACAGCTTGGATATTGTGTCGGCCTTTGGTTCCGAAGATTTGGATGAAGAACGACTGCACCAATCCGGTCCTCGGTTCCTGAAGACCATGTTGACGTGGGCCGAACAGCTTGACGACCGTCCGGTGCTTCCGTTGCGTGATGCGGCAGGCGGCAACGTGCTGTTCGACGATATCGCCGACAGGTTGCGCGCGCGAGGACTGAACGCTGCTGTTGATTATGGATTCGACAAGGGCGTGAAGATTCCGCTCGTGGTGGGATTGAAGGACAAGCCGTTTGCCTTGGCCGTGCAGACCGATGACGCGAACTTTATGTCCGTGCAATCCACGCGTAGGCGTCATCGTTTGTCGGCACAGGATCTCATTTCCTTGGGCTGGAATGTGATGACCGTCTGGAGTGTCGCCGCCTTCGTGAACCCCGATAAGGAAGTCGACCGTATCGTCAGCCGTATCGGTGAGATCTATCGCGAGGTTGAATAACCATGGCGGAATACTCGGCTACACGGCGCACACCGCGCAAGCACAAGCGCGTGGTGATGAAGGGCACTGAGCAGTTTGACGCTGACGGTGTCAAACTCGAGCCCGGAGACATGCAGACCGACCAACAACGGCAATCCGACGACGACAAACGCATCCTCGGCGAACTGCCGCCGCATTGGGCCGTTTTTAACGAGCGCGAGTAGGAGTTGGGGCGCACTCTGTGCGCCCCAACACTGTGTTTTCCGCAGCCGACAGGCTGCGGAAAACACAGTATCGGCCGAAGGCCGATTCCGCTTCCTACCGCACAACGGCCATAATCGCTCCGGCCTGTTGCAGCTCCATAACCTTGGCCGCGGCCTCCGGCGGCATTGCGAACGACACCAGTCGGTCGTTGCCTCCCAATGCGCCAGTCGCATCCGGTTTGCCGACATTCATCACCGTGGCGTTCTCGGCCAGCGTGCAATCAGCGCCTTCGCAACCGACGGCGGAAACCAGTCTCACCTGATCGCCGGCCAATACATCGTCGACGCTACTGGCCAAGCGGACTTCAATCACCGTAGTGCCGGTCGGTGCTACGGGCGCATCTCTGGCCATATGCGTGGAAATGGGATCGGCTGCTTCGATATCGATTTGCGCTACCTTGCCCACCACATCCTCAATATTGCCTGTCCAAGACGGGCCTGCCGCAGATACCGGCATATCAGCCAACTGAACGTCGGCGGCCAGAATAATGTCACCCCGTCGAATCGAGCGGGCGGCCACCACCATCGGCTCGGTCTCCACCACGGCCAATACGGCTTCAAGCCCAAACAACACTGCGAGTCCCACGCACAACGCAGCAGTGAGTCGGCGCAAGGCATCCGCCATGCGCCGTCGCCGCAATGAGCCGCGCGCAGGCGGCTTAATAAACGAAAAGGTCACCATGCAACCATGGTGACCTGAAGTTTTTCGTAAACGCAAGCCAAATCGACCTATGTGGTTCTAGCTTGCCAAGTTATCCACAACGCTTCAAACCCGTGCAACAGACAGTGCCCGTAGTGCCAATATCCGCGGCATACCGCCGTCGACACCGTCGTTTACAGAGGAAAAGCGGGTGTACAGACCTTACTTGCCGGATTTGTCGGTGCGGTAGAAGCCGTGACCCTTGAACTCAATCGGCACGGCGGAATACACCTTGCGCACCTGCTCCTGCGAGCACTTGGGGCACACGGTAATCGGGTCGTCATTGAACGACTGCTGTTCGGTGAAGTCATAGCCGCAGTTCTTGCAACGGTAATGATAGGTAGGCAACGGATTCCTCCAACAAAGTCATATTTCTCGCGGATGGCCCAAACGCCATGCCACGCAACCGTTCATATCCTAGTCGCCGCCCTGACACATTGGCGTTACGGTCTTACTAGCCAGCTTGCTGTTGCCACTCTGGTTCCATCGGCCAGTGTGCGTGGCTGGTTGGTCAGTCTGGCTTGCGCCGAGTATCTTGGCCGGCCGGTCAACTCAGCCGGCCCGATTCGCCAAGCCGCCGGTATCCCTCCGGCGTCAGCACTCCGTCGGCCGGCACATCATGTGGTTCGGCCGGCAAATCAATGTCCAACACCTCCCACGGCCAGCACACCGCAATCAGGGGACATGCGGGCTTGCGGCGAGCCAAGGCCCGGTCATACCAGCCGGCTCCGCGCCCCAGACGATTGCCCTGCGGGTCCACTGCCAAAGCCGGAGCGATGACCAGATCGGCCTTCTCCAACGCTTCGGGCGGTAGAACTGCGCCAGTTGGCTCATCGGGTCTGTGATGGACGGTGCTGGGAGAGCTGCAGCTACCGGCATTGTTCGCGCCACCCACTGCATCCATCGAGCGCAATGATTCCAATGAATCCAGCACACTCCAGCCAATTTCCAACCCAGATCCCAATCGTGGCACCAACACGTGGCAGCCATGAGCCAACAGCCATCGCAACAGTGGCCGGGTTTCGATTTCCGAACCCATCGACACATATGCCGCCACTGTGGAACCATCCTGAATCATGTGTGCCGGGAACCGTCGCACCAGCAATTCACCGGCCGCTCCACGTTCTTCCGCTGGAATGCGCTTGCGCCGAGACAGTATATGGTGGCGCAGCGTCGCTTTATCCGTCTTCTCTGTTTTCTCTGTGCCGCTGTAGTCGCTGCCGATATTCATGCCACTGCCCACTTCGCTCATACCGCACAATCTAGTGTTTCCATCGTAAAACGAAAGTGGCCACGGTAGCGGCGCAAGACCTTCATATGGCTACAATAAAGGCCGTGTCAGTTTTCCAGTCGATTAAAGAGGCGTTCAAGCTGGACCACCAGATCCGCCCGCCACGTCTCACCCATCCCGGTTTTCCGATAGTCCTGCGCCCCCTGACCATGGATGATGAGGACGGCTGGAACGAAGTGCGCTGGCGCAACAACGACTGGCTGGCACCTTGGGAATCCGGTGACCCGATGCATGGCGGCTCCATCACATTCAATCAATGGGTGCAGCGGCAGCGCCGTAACGAGCAGCATGGCGTCGGCGTGATCTTCGCCATCGAATACCAGATGCGTATCGTCGGCCAGATTTCGTTGGGAGCCATCGTGTATGGTGCCATGCGTACCGGCGTGGTTGGTTATTGGGTCGATCAACGGTGCGCCGGCCGCGGATTCGCGCCAATGGCACTGGCCATGCTTGCCGATTGGGCGCTCGGAGACCCATTCGGGCCCGCGTTGCATCGGCTGGAAATCGCCATTCTGCCGGATAATGCGCGTTCTTTGGCTGTGGTGCGTAAGGTCGGAGCCCATCATGAGGGACTGCGCGAGCGGTATATGTATGTCAATGGCCAGTGGCGTGACCACGTAACGTTTGCGCTGTTGGCTGAAGATATGGGGCAAGGGTTCGCCGCTAGACTCGCCGCCGCCGGTTCCAGATAAGCGTCGACCGGAAGAATTCCGCTCCGACACGCCCGGACGGAAAGCCCCAGTTCGTCGGCACGTCTCCTATCCTTGACTCTATGGGTTATGAGTCACTGAGCACTGTCGTCGTGCTGGTGATTGTGGCGATTATTATCGTTGTATGGCTGCCCGTACGTACGGCCAACGGCATGAAACGTGTGGACGAGCACCGGCAGGATCGTTATTCGCCTTCCCTGCATATCGTTGATGCAGAGAACGGCAGACGATTCGGAGACATCAAGCCGCATAAGGCGAAAGGGGCAGCAATGCCAGCATCAACACCGTCAGCGAGGCTGACATCTGAGCACATCGCCCATGTGCGGGAACTGCGCCGCGCGGCCATCCGCCGCCGGCAGATTCTCGCCGTATGCCTGCTTGCCATAACCGTGTTGGTGTTTGCCGTATCGTTCCCCCTGCATTTCAGTCCGCTGCTTGCTCTTATTCCGTTCGTGCTGTTGCTGCTGGTGCTGGTGCTGGGAGCCAATGCCTCACGCCAGGCCCGGCAATGGGAGCGCAAGGTGGTCCGCTACGAGCGGGCTCATAGCGGTACGGGCTGGTCCAAGAAACCGTCTGCCGAGTCCAAGGACAGCAAGCGTGTGAACAAGGCCGAACCGGTTGCGGCCGTAACTGCGCCTGCCGAGAAGCCTGCTGAGCAGATTGAGGATGCTGCCACCGAGGTCATGGAACAGCGGCAGATTCGCCGCGCGTTACGCGATGCCGAGATTGAGCAGGCCAAGGCCAAGGCGTTGCGTCAGTCCGCCGCCGCATATCAGGCCGCGGAAGAGCACGCCAAACAGTCTGAGAAGTCTGATATTGCACAGTCCGCCGCCGATAAGCCTGCCGCCGAGCCGTCTGCTATGGTCGATGAATCCGCCGACCGTAAGTCCGCTGCCGAAACCAGCGAATCTTCCGCCACACCTGATGCCTCCGTTCGCACAGACAAGTCGATTGAGTCGGACAAGTCCGTCGCCCCTCGAGTTGAACCATCGCTTACGGTGCGTGACGAGCGCGATGAGCGCGACGATGCCGCTGCCGCTGCCGATGCCACGTCGGAACTGGTCAGCGTACGCCCTGCCCGAGCACTGGACGTCTTCGATATGTCCACCTCGCAGGATCTCATCTCCTTCACTTTGGGTGGGGAACATAACGCCGACAACGCTCCGGAAAGCTTGGAGATCAAGTCGACCCGTCAGGTGTCCAAGGCGGAACCTGTCGAACCCGCAGTGGCGGAAAAGTTGATTGACGAGGCCCGAGCCGTCAAGGCCGCGGACGACGCCAAGGCTGTCAGCGCCGGAAACGCTGTAGACACTGAGCCGGAGCAGCGCGATGATGCCGATACGGACGCCGATGACGAGGCTGCAAACGCCGCCCAGCGAGCCGCATTCCACGAATCCGAGGAGCGTGCCGACGTCGAAGCGCCAGCGGCGACCACCGATTCGTTGGGCGCAGGCCTGGACTCCATTCTTGCCCGCCGCGGCAACTGAGCGTCGCGATTCGCCGATTTTCTCTCACAGCGTTAGCACTCGAGTTGGCAGAGTGCTAATAATCGCGCTACGATGTGTCCTAGCGCAAAGGGACAACGCAAGTGATCGTCAGCCT
>OAWF01000888.1_pt1 | contig 10495 bp, 9 predicted proteins | sample 1495411 | NCBI WGS metagenome assembly OAWF01 (sample SAMEA2580150, study PRJEB22360) | human gut metagenome | biome: human gut; feature: human-associated habitat; material: faeces | place: Denmark | collected 2008/2010 | reverse complement strand
AGTGCTAAGTATTTTCGTCGGTGCGATTCTCTGGCTGGCAGGTGCCCGTGTTGGCGGGCATGAACAGGTGTGCGACCGTTACTGGTGGGTTCGCCACTATGACAAACGTTGCCGCCGTAGCGATAATCGCCGTCATAGCTAACAAATAATGCAGTTTGCTGACCAGTCAGTTTGCGCTGACTGGTCAATCTCGTACTTATAAATCCGCCATCGCCGCGCGACGATTCGGGAAGAATGCGAGGCGTCCCGGGATCGGTTGAATGCCTGCGCGAGCCATAGTGCGCAGTGGCTGGAATTCCAGGTTGCACACGCGCAGTTCACATCCTTCGGGCAGACGCTTCACAAAACGCTGGAACGCATCAAGACCACCAGCATCAAGTACCGGAACGGCATCCCACTTCAGAATCACAATCCGTTTGCCTTCAAGACGTGACTCCAGGTCCGTGAATAAGCCTTCTGCGGCAGCAAAAAACAGCGGGCCAATAACGCGCAGAACCAGGACATCGTCTGGAACGTCTACGACTACCGGTGCCAGGCGAGTCATACGTGCGATACGACGCATAAACAGCAGCGATGCCAGCACGATCCCCACGCTGATGGCAATAACCATATCGAACAGCACGGTCAGCGACATGCACAGCAGCATGACGATGATGTCATCTTTCGGTGCATGACGCAGCAAGTCGACCACTTTGTGCGCTTCACTCATGTTCCACGCCACCATCAACAGCAGGGCTGCCATGGCGGAAAGCGGCAGCCAGGAGAGCAGCGGTGCCAGTACCAGCAGGGCAAGAATAACCAGAATAGAGTGGATCACCGCCGAGATAGGGGAAGTTGCCCCGGCACGGACGTTAGCGGCAGAACGCGCGATGGCAGCTGTAGCGGTAATACCACCAAAGAACGGAGCGATAATATTCCCCAGTCCCTGTCCAACCAGTTCGCTGTTCGCCTTGTGTTTCGTCCCGGTCATACCATCCAGCACCACGGCGCAGAGCAGAGATTCGATTGCGCCGAGCATTGCCATTGAGAATGCCGCAGGCAGCAGGGTGCGAATAGAATCCCAGGTTAGCGTGAATTCTGAATTAGGCAGATCCCACGGCAGCACCAGTTGCGGCAGCAGTTGCGGAATACCGTTACCCTGAGAACCATCGGCCAGGACGTAGTGGAATTGCGAACCGATGGTAGCAACATGTCCGCCGAGCAGGTTAACAATCCCCATCACCGCGCAACCAGCCAGCAAGGCCGGAAGGTGGCCGGGTAAACGTATGCCCAGACGCGGCCAGAAAACCAGAATGCCAAGCGTCACAATGCCAATGGCTGCATCACCCACATTAATGGTCGGCAGCGCCATAAATAATGCGCCGACTTTTTGTAGATAATGTTCCGGGACATGGGCCATTTGCAGACCGAGAAAATCTTTAATCTGCATGGTACCGATGGTGATCCCGATACCCGAGGTGAAACCTAAGGTGACGGAAACCGGAATATACTCAATCAGGCGCCCAAAGCGTGCCAGCCCCATCAGAATCAAAAAGATCCCCGACAGCAAGGTCGCAACCAGCAGTCCTGCCAGTCCAAACTGTTGCGAAACGGGATAGAGAATTACCACAAATGCCGCAGTCGGACCGGAAACGCTAAAGCGTGACCCCCCCGTCAGAGCAATGACAATCCCCGCAACAGCTGCGGTATATAAACCGTACTGGGGGGCCACACCACTACCAATAGCCAACGCCATCGCCAGCGGGATAGCAATAATCCCGACGGTTATCCCGGCAATCAGGTCACGGGTAAACCGTGCGGCAGTATATTTTTCTTTCCAGCAAGCGTCGATCAGAGCGCGGAAAGGCATCACATGTGAGGAAAATATTTTGTTCACAATAATGTTTCATCCGTGAGCGCATCATCTGTCAACTAAATGGCAGGTGAAGGAGGCATAGGTCATACAAATGGATATTACAGACAAAAAAACCCGCCGCAGCGGGTCTTTGAGCCGGGTTCGATTAGTGTTCGAACATGGCAGAGATCGATTCTTCGTTGCTGATACGACGAATCGCTTCGGCCAGCATACCTGACAGGGTCAGAGTACGCACGTTCGGCAGTGATTTGATTTCATCGCTCAGCGGAATGGTATCGCAGACAACGACTTCATCAATTACAGAGTTACGCAGGTTGTTCGCCGCGTTGCCAGAGAAGATCGGGTGAGTCGCGTACGCAAATACACGTTTAGCACCACGTTCTTTCAGAGCTTCAGCAGCTTTACACAGCGTACCGCCAGTGTCGATCATATCATCGACCAGTACGCAGTCACGACCTGCAACGTCACCGATGATATGCATCACCTGGGAAACGTTCGCACGCGGACGACGTTTGTCGATGATTGCCATATCGGTATCGTTCAGCAGCTTAGCGATAGCGCGGGCACGCACAACGCCGCCGATGTCCGGAGAAACCACAATTGGGTTATCCAGATTCAGCTGCAGCATGTCTTCCAGCAGGATCGGGCTACCAAATACGTTATCAACCGGAACGTCGAAGAAACCCTGAATCTGTTCAGCGTGCAGATCCACTGTCAGCACACGGTCAACACCGACGCTGGAGAGGAAGTCTGCAACCACTTTCGCAGTGATTGGTACACGAGCGGAACGGACGCGACGGTCCTGGCGCGCATAGCCAAAGTAGGGGATAACAGCGGTGATACGACCTGCGGAAGCACGACGCAGGGCATCAACCATAACGACTAATTCCATCAGGTTGTCGTTAGTAGGGGCACAAGTGGACTGGATGATGAAAATATCACCACCGCGTACATTTTCATTAATTTGTACACTGACTTCGCCGTCGCTAAAGCGACCTACAGCGGCGTCGCCGAGTGAAGTGTACAGGCGGTTGGCAATACGTTGTGCTAGTTCCGGGGTGGCGTTACCAGCAAAAAGCTTCATATCAGGCACGAGAAGAACCTCAGGCATGCGTCCATTGGTGGAAAGAATCTGCCGAAAACTGTGCGGGCCAGGCATGATTCTTTCCAGGCGGTGTATTAAAGAGCGCGATGCAACGTCTGGAACAAGGTGACGTTGTCACCGAAACTCAGCTTGCCCGGCTTAAAGCATGGCTCTGTGCAATGGGGAAAGATTAACGCCTTTCGCCACAAAGCCATTGAGCCATTCCGGGGCTTGCTCTAGCACCTGGCGGGCTTCAGACTCTGTATCAAATTCAGCAAAGACACAGGCCCCTGTCCCAGTCAGGCGCGACGGGGCGTATTCTAACAGCCAGGAAAGCACCGCATCAACCTCGCGAAAACGTTTTCTTGCGATAACCTCGCAATCATTGCTGAATTCACATTTTAGCAACGTTTCTATTGACCTTTTTGGCGTATTGCGCGGGAGTTCAGGATCTTTAAAAATCACCGGCGTCGGAATACTCACGCCAGGGTGTGCGACCAGATACCATTTCTCTGGCGGGTCTACCGGCGTTAATATTTCGCCAACACCTTCGGCAAAGGCGGCATGACCACGGACAAAGACAGGAACATCTGCGCCCAGCGTCAGCCCCATTTCCGCCAGCTCATCCATGCTTAGTCCGCATTGCCAGAGATGATTTAACGCCACCAGAACCGTCGCGGCATTGGATGAACCACCGCCGAGACCGCCGCCCATCGGCAAACGCTTGTCAATGCTGATATTCGCACCGCTTCCCGTCGAAAGACGCCCGCTGTCTGCCGCAGTTTTCATCAACAACCTCGCTGCGCGAACGATCAGGTTATCTTCATGTTCCACGCCTTCAACGGGCGTTAACAGACGAATATCCCCATCGTCACGAAGCTCAATGCTGATGGTGTCGCCGTAATCAAGAAACTGAAACAGCGTTTGCAGCGTGTGGTAACCATCCGCACGCTGACCGGTAATGTATAAAAACAGATTAAGTTTTGCCGGAGAGGGCCACTGTGTCCGCATTATTTCACTATCCAGTTATCCATTTTTAACTTGATGCGTTGACCACCGTCGGTGAGTTCCATATTGGCTGGCATCGCAGGTTGAGTTTTTGTGTCATAACCACCGTAAACAACTTTCCAGTTTTTGCCATTCTGGCTGTAGGTGATTTCACTCAGGCGGTACTGGTCGTCAAGTTTGTAGTCAGTCGCATCACCCGGTAAACCTAAAATCCACTGGCGCAAGCTGTTGAGCGGAATTGGCATTCCGGTCAATTTGCCAATCATCTCTTCGGCGTCATCGGAGGTATAACGCTGACCTTTATTGTCGACTAACTGCACGTTACCCGGTTGAGCATTCAGCTCCAGTTCTGTGCTGCCCAATGGGTTAGTCAGCAGCAGACGGTAGCGATCCTGGCCAGTTTGTTGCCAGAAGAAACGGGCGTACACTTTTTGTTGGTCAGAAATATAAGCGAACGCGCCGCGAGTTTGATACTGATTAAGATTGCGCACGTCTTGCTGATGCTGACGCCATTGTGGCGAATCCGGGCTTTTGCCAGGACCTTTGGGCGTGGTAACGGAACAGGCAGTGAGCACAAGAGCAGCCAGCGGTAGCAGGCGGATAAGACGAAAATCGGGCAGGGGCATAATAATGACAAGTCCTTGAGATACGTTGCAGTTATAACCCTTAATGCTAGCGTTACCGTTAGCCATCGTCTATGTTCACGTTGTCTTAATTGCCAGAATCTAACGGCTTTCGGCAATTACTCCAAAAGGGGGCGCTCTCTTTTATTGATCTTACGCATCCTGTATGATGCAAGCAGACTAACCCTATCAACGTTGGTATTATTTCCCGCAGACATGACCCTTTTAGCACTCGGTATCAACCATAAAACGGCACCTGTATCGCTGCGAGAACGTGTATCGTTTTCGCCGGATAAGCTCGATCAGGCGCTTGACAGCCTGCTTGCGCAGCCGATGGTGCAGGGCGGTGTGGTGCTGTCGACGTGTAACCGCACAGAACTTTATCTCAGCGTTGAAGAACGGGATGACCTGCAAGAGGCGCTCATTCGCTGGTTGTGTGATTACCATAATCTCAACGAAGACGATCTGCGTAATAGCCTCTACTGGCATCAGGATAACGATGCGGTCAGTCATTTAATGCGCGTTGCCAGTGGGCTTGATTCTCTCGTCCTTGGCGAGCCGCAGATCCTCGGTCAGGTTAAAAAAGCGTTTGCCGATTCGCAAAAAGGTCATATGAAGGCCAGCGAACTGGAACGCATGTTTCAGAAATCTTTCTCTGTGGCGAAACGCGTTCGCACTGAAACAGATATCGGTGCCAGTGCTGTGTCTGTCGCTTTTGCGGCTTGTACGCTGGCGCGGCAGATCTTTGAATCGCTCTCTACGGTGACGGTACTGCTGGTTGGCGCGGGCGAAACCATCGAGCTGGTGGCACGTCATCTGCGCGAACACAAAGTACAGAAGATGATTATCGCCAATCGCACTCGCGAACGTGCCCAAATTCTGGCAGATGAGGTTGGCGCGGAAGTGATTGCCCTGAGTGATATCGACGAACGTCTGCGCGAAGCCGATATCATCATCAGTTCCACCGCCAGCCCGTTGCCGATTATCGGTAAAGGCATGGTGGAGCGCGCATTAAAAAGCCGTCGCAATCAACCAATGCTGCTGGTGGATATTGCCGTTCCGCGCGATGTTGAGCCGGAAGTTGGTAAACTGGCGAATGCTTATCTTTATAGCGTTGACGATCTGCAAAGCATTATTTCGCACAACCTGGCGCAACGGAAAGCTGCTGCTGTGGAGGCGGAAACTATCGTCGCCCAGGAGGCCAGTGAATTTATGGCATGGCTTCGAGCACAAAGCGCCAGCGAAACTATTCGCGATTATCGTAGCCAGGCAGAGCAGGTTCGTGATGAGTTAACTGCTAAAGCGTTAGCGGCCCTTGAACAGGGCGGCGATGCGCAAACCATTATGCAGGATCTGGCATGGAAACTGACTAACCGCCTGATCCATGCACCAACAAAATCACTTCAACAGGCCGCCCGTGACGGGGATAACGAACGCCTGAATATTCTGCGCGACAGCCTCGGGCTGGAGTAGCAGTACATCATTTTCTTTTTTTACAGGGTGCATTTACGCCTATGAAGCCTTCTATCGTTGCCAAACTGGAAGCCCTGCATGAACGCCATGAAGAAGTTCAGGCGCTGCTGGGTGATGCGCAAACCATCGCTGACCAGGAACGTTTTCGCGCATTATCTCGTGAATATGCGCAGTTAAGTGATGTTTCGCGCTGTTTTACCGACTGGCAACAGGTTCAGGAAGATATCGAAACCGCACAGATGATGCTCGACGATCCTGAAATGCGTGAGATGGCGCAGGATGAACTGCGCGAAGCTAAAGAAAAAAGCGAGCAACTGGAACAGCAATTACAGGTTCTGTTACTACCAAAAGATCCTGATGACGAACGTAACGCCTTCCTCGAAGTCCGTGCCGGAACCGGCGGCGACGAAGCGGCGCTGTTCGCTGGCGATCTGTTCCGTATGTACAGCCGTTACGCCGAAGCCCGCCGCTGGCGTGTAGAAATCATGAGCGCCAGCGAAGGTGAACATGGTGGTTATAAAGAGATCATCGCCAAAATTAGCGGTGATGGTGTATATGGTCGTTTGAAATTCGAATCTGGCGGTCATCGCGTGCAGCGTGTTCCTGCTACGGAATCGCAGGGTCGTATTCATACTTCTGCTTGTACCGTTGCGGTAATGCCAGAACTGCCTGATGCAGAACTGCCGGACATCAACCCAGCAGATTTACGCATTGATACTTTCCGCTCGTCAGGGGCGGGTGGTCAGCACGTTAACACCACCGATTCGGCAATTCGTATTACTCACTTGCCGACCGGGATTGTTGTTGAATGTCAGGACGAACGTTCACAACATAAAAACAAAGCTAAAGCACTTTCTGTACTCGGTGCTCGCATCCACGCTGCTGAAATGGCAAAACGGCAACAGGCCGAAGCGTCTACCCGTCGTAACCTGCTGGGGAGTGGCGATCGTAGCGACCGTAACCGTACTTACAACTTCCCGCAGGGGCGCGTTACCGATCACCGCATCAACCTGACGCTCTACCGCCTGGATGAAGTGATGGAAGGTAAGCTGGATATGCTGATTGAACCGATTATCCAGGAACATCAGGCCGACCAACTGGCGGCGTTGTCCGAGCAGGAATAATGGAATATCAACACTGGTTACGTGAAGCAATAAGCCAACTTCAGGCGAGCGAAAGCCCGCGGCGTGATGCTGAAATCCTGCTGGAGCATGTTACCGGCAGAGGGCGTACTTTTATTCTCGCCTTTGGTGAAACGCAGCTGACTGACGAACAATGTCAGCAACTTGATGCGCTACTGACGCGTCGTCGCGATGGTGAACCCATTGCTCATTTAACCGGGGTGCGAGAATTCTGGTCGTTGCCGTTATTTGTTTCGCCAGCGACCTTAATTCCGCGCCCGGATACGGAGTGTCTGGTGGAGCAGGCACTGGCGCGGTTGCCTGAACAACCTTGCCGTATTCTCGATCTCGGGACGGGTACCGGGGCGATTGCGCTGGCGCTGGCCAGCGAGCGTCCGGACTGCGAAATTACCGCTGTAGATCGTATGCCAGATGCTGTCTCTCTGGCGCAACGTAATGCCCAGCATCTGGCTATCAAAAATATCCACATTCTGCAAAGCGACTGGTTTAGCGCGCTAGCCGGGCAGCAGTTTGCGATGATTGTCAGCAATCCGCCGTATATTGACGAGCAGGACCCACATCTTCAACAAGGCGATGTCCGCTTTGAGCCGCTCACTGCGCTGGTTGCGGCAGACAGTGGAATGGCAGACATCGTGCATATCATCGAACAGTCGCGTAACGCGCTGGTATCCGGCGGCTTTCTGCTTCTGGAGCATGGCTGGCAGCAGGGTGAAGCGGTGCGACAGGCATTTATCTTCGCGGGGTATCATGACGTCGAAACCTGCCGTGACTATGGGGATAACGAGCGCGTAACGCTCGGCCGCTATTATCAATGACAAGTTTTTCTACGTTGCTTAGCGTTCATCTCATTAGTATCGCGCTTTCTGTTGGGCTATTGACCTTACGTTTCTGGCTACGTTATCAGAAGCATCCACAGGCATTTGCTCGCTGGACGCGCATTGTGCCGCCGGTTGTCGATACGCTGTTATTGTTAAGCGGCATTGCGTTGATGGCTAAAGCGCACATCCAGCCATTTTCCGGGCAGGCACAGTGGCTGACTGAAAAGCTGTTTGGAGTTATCATTTATATTGTTTTGGGTTTTATTGCACTCGATTATCGTCGTATGCACAGTCAGCAGGCGCGCATTATTGCCTTCCCGCTGGCGTTGGTGGTGCTGTACATCATCATTAAACTCGCCACCACAAAAGTACCGTTACTGGGGTAAGTCATGAGATCGTTAGCTGATTTCGAATTTAATAAAGCGCCATTGTGCGAAGGCATGATCCTGGCTTGCGAAGCAATCCGCCGCGATTTTCCCTCGCAAGATGTTTACGACGAACTGGAGCGTCTCGTTAGTCTGGCGAAGGAAGAAATTAGCCAGCTTCTGCCATTAGAAGAGCAGCTAGAAAAATTAATCGCGCTGTTTTACGGCGAATGGGGGTTTAAAGCCTCACGCGGCGTTTATCGTCTTTCCGATGCATTATGGCAGGGCAGTGCGGTATCATTAGGTGCGGTTTTATTATGGGTCGCGAATCGTCTCGATTTGCCGCTGCTGCCGGTGATTTTCCCTACGCAGCTGATATTGCGCATTGAATGTCCGGATGGCGAAATTTGGCTGATTAATCCTTTTAACGGTGAATCGTTAAGCGAACATATGCTGGATGTGTGGTTAAAGGGAAATATCAGCCCGTCGGCGGAACTGTTTTATGAAGACCTTGATGAAGCTGATAACATTGAGGTAATCCGCAAATTGCTGGATACACTCAAAGCTTCGTTGATGGAAGAAAATCAGATGGAGCTGGCGTTACGCACCAGCGAAGCTTTATTACAATTCAACCCGGAAGATCCCTATGAAATTCGCGATCGCGGGTTGATTTATGCGCAACTGGATTGCGAACACGTTGCGTTGAACGATTTAAGTTATTTCGTTGAACAGTGTCCGGAAGACCCGATCAGCGAAATGATCCGTGCGCAAATAAATAACATCGCGCATAAACATATTGTGCTGCATTAATTAATCGACATTTTACTCAAGATTAAGGCGATCCTATGAAACAAAAAGTGGTTAGCATTGGCGACATCAACGTAGCAAATGACCTGCCGTTCGTACTGTTTGGCGGTATGAACGTGTTGGAATCTCGCGATCTGGCGATGCGCATTTGCGAGCACTACGTAACCGTGACCCAGAAACTGGGTATCCCTTACGTGTTCAAAGCCTCTTTTGACAAAGCCAACCGCTCCTCCATCCACTCTTATCGGGGACCGGGCCTGGAAGAAGGGATGAAAATCTTCCAGGAGTTGAAGCAGACTTTTGGCGTGAAAATTATCACCGACGTTCACGAACCAAGCCAGGCACAGCCCGTTGCTGATGTTGTAGATGTGATTCAGTTGCCGGCGTTTCTTGCTCGCCAGACTGACCTGGTTGAAGCCATGGCGAAAACCGGTGCGGTAATTAACGTCAAGAAACCGCAGTTTGTCAGCCCGGGACAGATGGGTAATATCGTTGATAAATTCAAAGAAGGCGGCAACGAAAAAGTGATTCTTTGCGATCGCGGTGCTAACTTCGGCTATGACAACCTGGTTGTTGATATGCTGGGCTTCAGCATCATGAAGAAAGTGTCTGGTAATTCGCCGGTGATTTTCGACGTTACCCACGCACTGCAATGTCGCGATCCATTTGGCGCAGCTTCCGGCGGTCGCCGTGCTCAGGTGGCTGAGCTGGCAAGAGCCGGTATGGCGGTAGGTCTGGCGGGGCTGTTTATTGAAGCGCATCCGGATCCGGAACATGCGAAATGTGATGGTCCATCCGCGCTGCCGCTGGCTAAACTGGAACCGTTCCTCAAGCAAATGAAAGCGATTGATGATCTGGTGAAAGGTTTCGAAGAACTGGATACCAGCAAGTAATCTTTTTGTTTGAAAAATAAAGTCTTAGCGTTCTGCGTTAAGACTTTTTTTATGGGTGCCGGATACAAAAAAGGCCGCAGGCTGTTACCCCTGCGGCCGGTTTCGGGCGCATATTGCCATCACGGCAGCCTGACGCCCGTTTTCACCTTACTTCCGGTTACGCCACCAGCCGACAATCGCTGCGGTAATAATTCCCGCCAGGATCGGTGCTGCCAGGTCGTGCCAGAAAATCATGGCAAACTGCGCGAGCGTCATATAGCCGCCTTGTTGTAATGACAACATTTTGCGGCTATTCTTGAATTGTTGATGGTTCAAGATTAGCCCCCGTTCTGTTGTCAGGTTTTACCTCTCAACGTGCGGGGGTTTTCTCTTTCCAGCAACCAATGCCACCAGGGATAAAGCCCCCGCAACATTGCGCCTCACCGGA
>OAWF01000877.1_pt1 | contig 10872 bp, 8 predicted proteins | sample 1495411 | NCBI WGS metagenome assembly OAWF01 (sample SAMEA2580150, study PRJEB22360) | human gut metagenome | biome: human gut; feature: human-associated habitat; material: faeces | place: Denmark | collected 2008/2010 | reverse complement strand
ATAGCTTCATTGATGTAAGGCGCTAAGATGCGATTGACGTAAAACCCGGCTTTGTCACGCACGACAATTGGCGTTTTGCCCTGTTTTTTCGCCAGTTTTACCGTGGTGGCGATGGTTTGCGCCGATGTACTCGCATGAGGAATAATCTCCACCAGCGGCATTTTTTCCACCGGACTGAAGAAATGCAGGCCAATAACTTGCTCAGGTCGCGCGGCGTGAGCGGCGATATCGCCAATCGGTAAAGATGACGTGTTCGAAGCAAAGATGGTATGAATAGCGCAATTTTGCTCCACTTCCGCCACCATCTGTTGTTTTAATTCGAGATTTTCAAACACCGCTTCAATAATCAGATCGCGATGGGCAAAGCCGCAATAGTCCGTCGTTCCGGAGATTAATGCCAGCTGTTTGTCACGTTCGCTGGCTTTGAGATGACGACGGCGAACTTTGCCCTCAAGCTGATCCCAACTGTACTTCAGCGCATGATTTATGCCCCGCGGGTTGATATCTTTAATTCTGACCGGAAGCCCCGCTTTACAAGCAGTGACATAAGCAATACCGCCGCCCATCAAGCCACCACCTAGAATCCCCACGCTGTTTAATGGCGCAGGCGGCGCATCACTGCCGGGATCTTTCTTCACGTCCGTACTGGCAAAAAAGATATTGCGCAGCGCCTGCGATTGCGGCGTCATCGCCAGTTCGCCAAACGCCCGTGCTTCAGCGTCATAGCCGCTGCTGGTGCCCTGCGCTAATCCCGTTTCGACAACCTCCAGGATGCGTTCTGTCGCCGGATAGTTACCTTGCGTTTTGTGTTCTGTTTTCTTACCGACCATTTTGAACAGCAGCGCACGACCTAACGGCCCCGCCAGAATACGCTCGCGTACAGGTAGAGGGCGTGAAGATGGGCGATCCTGCTTTGCCAGCTCAACAGCGGCTTCCAGCAATATGGAGTGCGGAACGACGTCATCCACCAACCCCAACTTTACCGCCTGTTTCGCCCGAAGTTGTTTTCCGGTGAGGATCATCTCTAATGCTGTGCTGACACCTATCAGGCGCGGTAAACGCTGGGTACCGCCTGAACCGGGTAACAATCCAAGTTGTACTTCAGGCAAACCGAGCACCGTTTTAGGATCGTCAGTACAAACACGACCGTGGCACGCCAGCGCCAACTCCAGCCCGCCGCCCAGGCAAGCGCCATGAATAGCCGCGATAACCGGAATGGGCAAAGCATGAATCTCCGCCATTAACTGTTGCCCCTGCCGCGCCAGTACTTCCGCTTCTTGCGCCGTTTTGCAGTTGCCGATCATGTTGATGTCTGCGCCAGCAATGAAGTTGTCTGGTTTCGCGGAGACAAACACCACGCCACGCAACTCTTTGTTTTCACGGATTTGCTTAATAATGGCGCGTACCTGCGAGGCAAATTCCGCCTTGAGGGTATTCATTTTCTCACCCGGTACGTCGATGGTGATGATAGCAATGTTGTCCAGACGAACATTAAGAGTAAACGCTGATGCCATTTCCATTATTCCGCCTCCAGAACCATTGCTGCGCCAAGCCCACCCGCAGCACAGGCGGTCACTAAACCAAATCCACCGCCACGACGGCGAAGTTCATGCAATGTCTGGGTAATCATCCGCGCGCCGGTCGCTGCGAAGGGATGCCCATAAGCAATCGAACCGCCAAGCACGTTAAATTTGCTCTCGTCCACTTCGCCAGTGGCATGTGCACGCCCCAGTACGTCGCGAGCAAAACGTTCGCTACCCAGCAACTGAATATTGGCCAGCGTCTGGGCGGCAAAGGCTTCGTGCATATCGATCAATGTCAGATCGCCCATCGTCAATCCGGCACGTTCCAGCGCCAGCGGTGTTGACCAGGCTGGACCGAGCAACATGTCCTGCCAGACATCTATCGCAGTAAATGCGTAGCTGCGCAGATACCCCAGCGGTACCAGCCCTAATTCTTTCGCCCGGGATTCAGTCATCAGGATCACCGCTGCCGCGCCATCGGTCAGCGGCGTACTGTTTGCCGCCGTTACCGTCCCGTGTTTACGATCAAACGCCGGACGCAGCTTTGCGTAATCAGCAAGAGAGGAATTACCGCGAATATTGTTGTCTTCGACAAGCGGTTGTTTATAAGGGGGGATAAAGGCAGTCATCACCTCTTCTTTGAGTTTACCTTCTGACCACGCCTGAGCGGCACGCTGATGCGAACGGTGCGCCAGTGCATCTTGCTGTTCTCGGGTGATGCCGTAGGTTTTCGCCATTTGCTCTGCGGTGTCCCCCATCCGTAATCCAGTGGAGTATTCCGCCACTGCCGGAGGCACCGGCATTAAGTCACGCAAACGTAAGCGAGAAAAAAGTTTCAGGCGCTGGCTCATTGTGCGGGCTTTGTTGACATCAACCAGTACGCGCGCCAGTTTTTTACTGACGCCAATTGGCAATACGGAAGAGGAATCTGCCCCACCGGCAATCCCCGCTCGAATAGTTCCCGCCATCAGGCTTTCTGCGACGTTTGCAACCGCCTGGAAACTGGTAGCGCAAGCGCGGCTAACGCTGTAAGCATCGGTATGCACATTCATTCCAGTGCCAAGAACAATTTCACGGGCAATGTTGGGCGCTTCCGGCATTTGCACAACCTGACCGAAGACCAGTTGTTCAATCACTTCAGCGGGGATCTCGGTGCGTGCCAGCAGTTCGCCTACCACCATCTTCCCTAAATCAACCGCGGGAATGCCATGAAAAGCCGTCGCCTGTCGGGCAAAAGGCGTACGTAAACCGCTAACAATGGCGATACGATCGCCCTGGCGGGTAACCAGCGGTAAAACCTGACCCATAACACTCCCCTGTAAAAAAATAAATAAAGTGGTCTGACCTGATCATAGTCTTAACCATTTTTTTACATTTAGCCAAGTGGAGAAAAGGGAAAGTGGGAGCTATGACACAGAGAGAAAAGAAGAAGAGAAAAGAAAACGCCCCTGCCAGCAACTGACAGGGGCGTATGTACCCGAGAGGAATTAACGCAGACCCAGCTGGAAGATCAGCATTTCAGCTTCGCAGGCAAAAGTGAAATCGATATCCAGGCGCACACCGTCAGACTCTTCAGTGAAAGTCGGGGTGATTTTGCACGGTTCGGATTCCACGCTACGGGCTTTTTCAGTCAGCGCCGCCAGCGTTTGTTCTGCTTCTGCGCGGTTTGCAAACACACGGCTGTAAGACGCGGTGCAGTCGGAGTTGTCCATAATGGTGCCAACATCCATACAGCAGCAAACCGGGGTTTCATCAGCACTACATTTACTCATCGTTGATTTCCTCTGTATGTGCACCCAAGGTGCCAGATAAACGTTGTGGATATTTTACGCTTCCGGAAAGTGCTGCTCCAGTTGTTAATTCTGCAAAATCGGATAAGTGACCGAAATCACACTTAAAAATGATCTAAAACAAAATTCACCCGAATCCATGAGTGCGCCACCTCCCAATTTTGCCAGCTGGATCGCGTTTCTTAGATCATATATGAAAAAAGATAGAAACATACTTGCAACATTCCAGCTGGTCCGACCTATACTCTCGCCACTGGTCTGATTTCTAAGATGTACCTCAGACCCTACACTTCGCGCTCCTGTTACAGCACGTAACATAGTTTGTATAAAAATAAATCATTGAGGTTATGGTCATGAGCCAGAAAACCCTGTTTACAAAGTCTGCTCTCGCAGTCGCAGTGGCACTTATCTCCACCCAGGCCTGGTCGGCAGGCTTTCAGTTAAACGAATTTTCTTCCTCTGGCCTGGGCCGGGCTTATTCAGGGGAAGGTGCAATTGCCGATGATGCAGGTAACGTTAGCCGTAACCCCGCATTGATTACCATGTTTGACCGCCCGACATTTTCTGCGGGTGCGGTTTATATTGATCCGGATGTAAATATCAGCGGAACGTCTCCGTCTGGTCGTAGCCTGAAAGCCGATAACATCGCGCCTACGGCATGGGTTCCGAACATGCACTTTGTTGCACCGATTAACGACCAATTTGGTTGGGGGGCTTCAATTACCTCTAACTATGGTCTGGCGACAGAGTTTAACGATACTTATGCAGGCGGTTCTGTCGGTGGTACCACCGACCTCGAAACCATGAACCTGAACTTAAGCGGTGCATATCGCTTAAATAATGCATGGAGCTTTGGTCTTGGTTTCAACGCCGTCTACGCTCGCGCGAAAATTGAACGTTTCGCAGGCGATCTGGGGCAACTGGTGGCTGGTCAGATTAGGCAATCTCCTGCTTGGCTGACTCCTCAGGGGCAAGCATTAGCAGCTACCGCCAACGGCATCGACAGTAATACCAAAATCGCTCACCCAGTGGGGCTTGGGCTGGACCGCCGTTATCCTGTATGAACTGGATAAAAACAACCGCTACGCATTGACCTACCGCTCTGAAGTGAAAATTGACTTCAAGGGTAACTACAGCAGCGATCTTAACCCGGCTTTTAATAACTACGGTTTGCCAATTCCTACCGCGACAGGTGGCGCAACGCAGTCAGGTTATCTGACGCTGAACTCTTCCGATCTGTGGGAAGTGTCGGGTTATAACCGTGTTGCTCCGCAGTGGGCAATTCACTATAGCCTGGCTTACACCAGCTGGAGTCAGTTCCAGCAGCTGAAAGCGACCTCAACGAGTGGCGACACGCTGTTCCAGAAACATGAAGGCTTTAAAGATGCTTACCGCATCGCGTTGGGTACCACTTATTACTACGATGATAACTGGACCTTCCGTACCGGTATCGCCTTTGATGACAGCCCAGTTCCGGCACAGAATCGTTCTATCTCCATTCCGGACCAGGACCGTTTCTGGCTGAGTGCAGGTACGACTTACGCATTTAATAAAGACGCTTCAGTCGACGTTGGTGTTTCTTATATGCACGGTCAGAGCGTGAAAATTAACGAAGGCCCATATCAGTTCGAGTCTGAAGGTAAAGCCTGGCTGTTCGGTACTAACTTTAACTACGCGTTCTGATAACGCGTTAGCTTAATAAGAAAAAAGGTGAGTTTTGCGACTCACCTTTTTTGTTTCTTATTCAGAATCGATATCTTTTAAATCATCCTGAATCGCTTGCGCGTTCGGTTCACCGCCATTAGCGATGAAATCATGACGCTGGAAGTACGCTTCACGCACCATAATATAAGGATCGGAGGACTGACGCAGCAGACCGTCGGAATCCAACAACTGCGCACGAGTTTCTATCCCTTCAAGCGTCCATTTACCCACAGACATCGGCCAGGTCAGCCAGGAAAGAACCGGGTAAAGACTATCCGCCATATCACCACCGTCATCACGCAGCGTGAAGCTACCGTAGAACGGTAATTGAACGTACGGCCCATAACCCACACCATAATGACCAAGCGTACTACCGAAGCGGTGAGGTTCAGTCCGTTGCAGTTTCGGGTTCGCCATCCCTGCAACATCAATAAAGCCGCCCATTCCCAAAATGGTATTCAGGAAAAAGCGGGTAAAGTGGACCATCCCCTGATAAGGGTCGCCCTGCAAGAAGTAGTTAACCATCACCGCAGGTTCTTCAAGGTTGCCGGTAAAGTTGCTCAAACCGTTACGCGCAGGTTGCGGAACATAATCACGCCAGGCGACAGCGACCGGTCGAACAATATACGGGTCTAATACATTGAAGTTGAAGTTGTACATAGTGCGGTTAAACCCTTCTAACGGGTCAGAACGCCCTTGCTGATCTGTACCGGAACTCGCACACCCCACCAGAAGCGTAGTTCCCAGAGCAAGCGCCGACAGGCGAAGCTTCATAAATGTCTCCCTGTTTTTTTATGGCTTATGCAGTTTGCCATCCATGACGGAACGATACCGTATCCGCCTGTTTAGGTGTGGGCGATTGTAACAGCACGTAAACTGATGTCCAGACGCCCTGATTTGCTGATTTGATCATAGCCTGGTAATCGCCGCCCTGTAGGCTACTTGATTCAATAGCAACAGAAAAAGGCAAACGCGGCCTTTTCTACATTTTCAGAGTAACTCCCGCCAGTTGCGAGCAAAAAAGCCGCTACGCTTTAGCTATACGTGCTAATTCAAGAGAAGAGACCATGGACAACGACAAAATTGATCAACACAGCGACGAAATTGAAGTTGAGAGCGAAGAAAAAGAGCGCGGTAAAAAAATAGAAATAGATGAAGACCGACTCCCCTCCCGGGCGATGGCAATTCATGAGCATATCCGCCAGGATGGTGAAAAAGAGCTGGAACGCGACGCAATGGCGCTACTGTGGTCAGCCATTGCGGCGGGCCTGTCGATGGGCGCTTCGCTACTGGCAAAAGGGATATTTCATGTCGAACTGGAAGGCGTGCCGGGCAGTTTCTTGCTGGAGAATCTCGGTTATACCTTTGGTTTTATTATCGTCATAATGGCCCGCCAGCAATTATTTACCGAAAACACCGTAACTGCGGTACTACCCGTCATGCAAAAACCGACAATGAGCAACGTCGGCTTACTTATGCGGTTATGGGGCATCGTGCTGCTGGGTAATATTCTCGGGACAGGTATTGCTGCGTGGGCATTTGAATATATGCCTATCTTCAATGAAGAAACTCGCGATGCATTTGTCAAAATCGGCATGGATGTGATGAAGAACACCCCCAGCGAGATGTTTGCCAACGCGATCATTTCCGGCTGGCTGATCGCCACTATGGTATGGATGTTTCCTGCAGCGGGTGCGGCAAAGATTGTGGTGATTATATTGATGACCTGGCTTATTGCCCTGGGTGACACCACCCACATCGTTGTCGGTTCTGTTGAAATCCTCTATCTGGTGTTTAACGGCACGCTGCACTGGAGCGATTTCATCTGGCCCTTTGCACTACCTACTTTAGCGGGGAACATCTGCGGCGGCACCTTTATCTTTGCGTTAATGAGTCATGCACAGATTCGTAACGACATGAGCAACAAGCGCAAAGCAGAAGCACGTCAAAAAGCAGAACGTGCGGAAAACATTAAGAAAAATGATAAAAACCCGGCATAAATGGCGAGGGTTTAAGCAGTCGAGCGGCTGTGTACTTACCCCGTAGTCCATTAGCGGGTATACTCATGCCGCATTGTCCTCTTAGTTAAATGGATATAACGAGCCCCTCCTAAGGGCTAATTGCAGGTTCGATTCCTGCAGGGGACACCATTCTTGTGTTTATCCCTAAAACCACGTAAAAACCGTAAATTATTAAATTCGCACTAGCAATGCCGAATAAGGCACACCAGGAACTCGTGGTCTTATTCATTATGAAGTGGTTTTTACCTGTTCTCTTAACCAAGTAATAAATGCCTCAATTTTTGGCCACTGCCTGCCCGGTAATGTAGTGATGTAATAATGCTGATGGCATTTCACCGTCATATCGCCAAACGGCGCGACGAGCTCACCACTGGCAAGCCTTTTTTGTACCAGACGTTTCCTTCCCATCGCCACCCCAATATGATTCATCGCGGCGATAACGGCTAAATCAGAGCGATCAAAGCCAATTCCAGAAGATGTCGGCAAATTAACCGCATAATGTTGCGCCCAACTATGCCATTCATCCGTACCGGAGTCGTTGCTCCATGCCTGTCTGTCATGGAGCAACGTACAGTGACGCAGGTTAATTACCGTGTTGGTTAAATCATGTCTATGAGCGTACTCCGGGCTGCAAACTGGCAGGATTTCTTCATCCATCAGAAAGTGATGAGCCAATTGCGCTGACGGCGCATCATCAAAGTAGATCGCCAAATCGATTCCGGCACGTTGCAAATTGACATTGTCATTACCAGTGAGCACGGTGAGCGAAATAGACGGATATCGGCGTGTAAAGTCACCTAATGCGGGCACCAACCAGCATTGGGCGATAGAGGGCCGGGAATACAACGTTAACGTTCCCGATAACTCCTGATTTTTGATATCCAGAATTTCCTGATTCAGGGTATCCAGCGACGATTTTAGCGCCCAATAAACACGTTTCCCCTCGTGCGTTAATTCCACTTTGCGATGGGAACGAACAAACAACTGAATACCTAATTCTTCTTCCAGCTGATTGATACGGTGACTTACCGCACTGGGGCTCAGCGACAATTCCTCTGCCGCAAGGGCGAAGGACTGATGCCTGGCAGCCACTTCAAAAGTATGCAGTTTTGATAGTTGCCAGCCGTTAAGCAGTCGATTTCTTATTTCACGAAGGGGTTCCATAATCACCTCATTTTTCTCTTAAGTGTAAAAAAATAGCGGCAAAATTTCAGCTTCTAGGTGAGCTAAAGTGAACCATATCTCAATTCACCTTCATTTTTAGATGTAAATCACTCCATTGATGCAATTTAGCTCACGTGAAAGGCAAATTTTATCGTTTGTCAGCCTGCGTTGTTTTTTTGTCCAATATCATCAGGTTAATCACAGGGGAAGGTGAGATATGCACTCTCAAATCTGGGTTGTGAGCACGCTGCTTATCAGCATCGTGTTAATTGTACTGACCATCGTGAAGTTCAAATTCCACCCGTTTCTGGCGCTGTTGCTGGCCAGCTTCTTCGTGGGAACGATGATGGGCATGGGGCCACTGGATATGGTAAATGCTATTGAAAGTGGAATTGGCGGAACGCTGGTTATCGGCCTTGGCACGATACTGGGAAAAATGATGGAAGTATCCGGGGCCGCAGAAAGAATTGGTCTGACACTTCAACGCTGCCGGTGGCTTTCAGCTGATGTCATTATGGTGCTGGTTGGCCTGATTTGCGGCATCACGCTGTTTGTTGAAGTGGGCGTCGTGCTATTGATTCCTCTGGCTTTTTCAATTGCCAAAAAAACCAATACCTCATTGTTAAAGCTGGCCATTCCGCTGTGTACCGCATTGATGGCAGTGCACTGCGTGGTTCCCCCACATCCGGCTGCTTTATATGTTGCCAATAAGCTGGGCGCAGATATCGGTTCGGTGATCGTCTACGGTTTGCTGGTTGGGCTGATGGCATCACTGATCGGTGGCCCACTTTTCCTTAAATTTCTGGGGCAACGACTGCCCTTTAAACCTGTACCCACAGAGTTTGCCGATCTCAAAGTTCGCGATGAAAAAACACTACCGTCATTAGGCGCAACGTTATTCACCATACTGCTACCCATTGCGCTGATGTTGGTTAAAACGATTGCCGAATTGAATATGGCGCGTGAGAGTGGTTTGTATACCTTGCTTGAGTTTATTGGCAACCCTATCACTGCCATGTTTATCGCCGTATTTGTCGCCTATTATGTGTTGGGTATACGTCAGCATATGAGCATGGGGACGATGCTCACACATACGGAAAATGGTTTCGGTTCTATTGCTAATATTTTGCTGATTATCGGGGCCGGAGGCGCATTCAACGCCATTTTAAAAAGCAGCAGTCTCGCTGATACGCTGGCAGTTATTCTCTCCAATATGCATATGCACCCGATTCTTCTGGCCTGGTTGGTGGCACTTATTCTGCATGCTGCAGTGGGCTCCGCTACGGTGGCAATGATGGGGGCAACGGCAATTGTTGCACCCATGCTGCCGCTGTATCCCGACATCAGCCCGGAAATTATTGCAATTGCCATCGGTTCAGGTGCGATTGGCTGCACGATCGTTACGGACTCGCTTTTCTGGCTGGTGAAGCAATATTGCGGTGCTACGCTCAATGAAACATTTAAATACTATACGACAGCGACATTTATCGCTTCAGTCATCGCTCTGGCGGGCACATTCCTGCTGTCATTTATCATCTAAGCGCAAAGAGACGTACTATGGAAAACGCTAAAATGAATTCGCTCATCGCCCAGTATCCGTTGGTAGAGGATCTGGTTGCTCTTAAAGAAACCACCTGGTTTAATCCTGGCACGACCTCATTGGCAGAAGGTTTACCTTATGTTGGCCTGACCGAACAGGATGTTCAGGACGCCCATGCGCGCCTGTCTCGTTTTGCGCCGTATCTGGCAAAAGCATTTCCTGAAACGGCTGCCGCGGGGGGGATTATTGAATCAGAACTGGTTGCTATTCCTGCTATGCAAAAACGGCTGGAAAAGGAATATCCCCAGCCGATCGCCGGGCAATTGCTACTAAAAAAAGACAGCCATTTGCCGATTTCCGGCTCCATAAAAGCACGTGGCGGGATTTATGAAGTCCTGGCCCATGCTGAAAAACTGGCTCTGGAAGCGGGTTTGCTGACACTTGAGGATGATTACAGCAAACTGCTTTCCCCGGAGTTTAAACAGTTCTTTAGCCAATACAGTATTGCTGTGGGATCAACCGGAAATCTGGGGTTATCAATTGGTATTATGAGCGCCCGCATCGGCTTTAAAGTAACGGTGCATATGTCTGCTGATGCCCGCGCCTGGAAAAAAGCGAAACTGCGCAGTCATGGCGTTACTGTCGTGGAATACGAGCAAGATTATGGTGTTGCTGTCGAGGAAGGACGTAAAGCAGCGCAGTCTGACCCGAACTGTTTCTTTATTGATGACGAGAATTCCCGCACGTTGTTCCTTGGATATTCCGTCGCAGGCCAGCGTCTTAAGGCACAATTTGCTCAGCAAGGTCGCATCGTCAATGCTGATAACCCTCTGTTTGTCTATCTGCCGTGTGGTGTTGGCGGTGGTCCTGGTGGCGTCGCATTCGGACTTAAACTGGCGTTTGGCGATCATGTTCACTGCTTTTTTGCCGAACCAACGCACTCCCCGTGTATGTTATTAGGCGTCCATACCGGATTACACGATCAGATTTCTGTTCAGGATATTGGCATCGACAACCTTACCGCTGCCGATGGCCTTGCGGTTGGTCGCGCATCGGGCTTTGTCGGGCGGGCAATGGAGCGTCTGCTGGATGGCTTCTATACCCTTAGCGATCAAACCATGTATGACATG
>OAWF01000873.1_pt1 | contig 10928 bp, 10 predicted proteins | sample 1495411 | NCBI WGS metagenome assembly OAWF01 (sample SAMEA2580150, study PRJEB22360) | human gut metagenome | biome: human gut; feature: human-associated habitat; material: faeces | place: Denmark | collected 2008/2010 | reverse complement strand
TATTACCCGTTACAAATATATTATTTACTTTGACCCCCTCCCTCAGGAGATTATCTTTTGATCTCTCTGTTGGGGCGAAATGAATACATGCTAATGCCCCTGTAACTTTACGATTGCCCTCTTCAGGCCAAGGAGAGTAAATATCCCCTGTTCTTAATCCTGCTTCCACATGACAAACTTTTATTTGGTGGTAATACCCAGCTAAAGTAGCAGCAAGGGTAGTCGTTGTATCCCCATGCACAAGTATAATATCTGGCTTTTCTATAATTAAAACTTCACTTAACCGTGAGAGTATATTTGTTGCTACAGATACTAATGTTTGCCCAGGCTGCATAATCCGTAAATTATAATCAGGTTTAACATCAAATACTTGCATAACTTGATCAAGCATCTCTTTATGTTGGCCTGTCACACATATTTTATATTCGAATCTACAATCTTTTTTTAATAATTCAATGATAGAGGCCATCTTTATTGCTTCAGGCCTAGTACCGAACACTAATAATAACTTCTTCATAACTATTCCTTAAATTATTTTTTTATATCGCTTAAGTAACAATATTGATAAGAACATTTCACCCAATAATATTGCACATGCCACTCCAGTGGCGTTACAAAACTGCAATAATAGAGTAATCAAAAGTAATGTTATAAGCGCTGATACGAATACCATCCTACTATATATTTTACTTCTTCCTGATGCACTCAATATCTGAATGCCGAATACATTATTAAGAACACCAAAAAAGATCCATGCACTTAATATTTGACCTACAAAAATTGTTTCTTTTGGAAAATTAAGATAGTCGATTGCAACAGGTAAGGTAATTGCAACGATAACAGCAGCTATAAATGCTAAAATTATAATTGGTATACCAGTTTTTTTTGCTGCCTCAATGCCGTCAAATACGGATAGTGAAAACTTACGACAATTATAAGGATATATAGCTTGCGTCAGTGGTGTAAATAGCGACAATACGGCCTTGACTATCTTTTCAGCGGCGGCATATACACCAACAATAACAGGATTAGTAAAAATCCCTAATAGAAAAATGCCACTATTATTGAGAATAACAGAATAAAGTGATGCAAGAAAAAAATCCTTACCTTCTTTTAAAATTACCTTAAATAATTTTTTTTCCGGAAAAATAATATTGATATATTTCAATATAAATATATTTAATCCAATGACTGTACTAAAAGTGCTTTTTGTAAATCCTCGCTATTCCTCACATAGATAAATACAAGTAAACACGCGGCGCATCTTGATATAACATTAGAAAGGGCTATGATTTTTAATTTTTCGATACCTTGGAAAAACCATTGTGGTTGGAAAGTATTTCCTATTACAAGAAGATATCCATATAATATTCCTTGTTTTAATTCAGCTTGCACAGGCAAAAGATTTAAAAATAGCATGAGCAATAAGAATAAGAAAGCGCATATCGCCAACTTGATAGTCATAGTTGACAGATAAATTTTTGATATATATTCTTTGTCCTCTCTATTCTGTGAGATCGCACGACTTGCACTAAAAGAAAAACCATAATCCGTTATAATCTGTAAATATGCAACGATTGATAGTATTAAGGCATAATTACCAAACTGTGCAACCCCCAGTGTTTTTAACAGATAACTCAGTATAAATAATGGTGCAACATATAAAGCTATCTGAGTAATCATCATATAGCCAGCATTGTGGATTACGTTCCTTATTTCACTTTTGCTCACTATTTTATTCAATTTTGCAACCCTTCCAAGATTTATCGTGATCTTAACTATACATTTCAATCTTTGTTAATGGAGGATGCTTATTATCTTTAGCTGATAGCAGCACTTGTGAATCGACTGGCCATGAAATATTGATGCTTGGATCATCCCATTTTATTCCTCTATCACTCTGAGGATGATAATAATTTGTCGTCTTATACAAAAACTCCGCCGTCTCACTCAGCACTAAAAAACCATGTGCAAATCCCTCAGGAATCCACAATTGCCGCTTATTCTCAGCAGATAAATTCACCCCAACCCATTTGCCAAAAGTCGATGACGATTTACGAATATCAACAGCTACGTCAAAAACTTCACCGACAACGCAACGCACCAATTTTCCTTGTGCATAAGGTTCCAACTGATAATGCAGCCCGCGTAAAACACCTTTACTAGACTTCGAATGGTTATCCTGAACAAATTCAACTTTGCGGCCTACAGCTTCCTCAAAAACCTTCTGGTTAAAGCTCTCAAAAAAGAAACCACGCTCATCACCAAAAACTTTCGGTTCAAAAATCAGTACATCAGGAATTTCTGTTTTAATTACGTTCATTTTATTAATAACCTTTAATCATTTTCAGCAGATACTGACCATAAGCATTTTTTTTCAGAGGTTCAGCTAATACTTTCACCTGCTCAGCATCAACAAACCCTTTACGGTAAGCAATTTCTTCCGGGCAGGAAACTTTCAGCCCCTGACGCTCTTCAATTGTTGCAATAAAGTTGCTTGCCTCAATCAGGCTCTGATGTGTCCCCGTGTCTAACCACGCATAACCACGCCCCATCATGGCAACAGATAAACGCCCTTGTTCCATATAGATACGGTTAATATCGGTAATTTCCAGTTCACCGCGGGCAGAAGGCTTAAGATTTTTCGCCATTTCGACAACGTCGTTATCATAAAAATAAAGCCCGGTTACCGCATAATTACTTTTTGGTTGTAGCGGTTTTTCTTCCAGGCTGATCGCCGTACCGTTTTTATCAAACTCAACGACACCATAGCGTTCAGGATCATTAACGTGATAGGCAAATACCGTTGCACCACTTTCTTTGTTAACAGCGGCATCCATTAACTTAGGCAGGTCGTGACCGTAGAAGATATTATCACCAAGTACCAAAGCACAATCATCACCACCAATAAACTCTTCACCGATAATAAATGCCTGCGCAAGACCATCCGGACTCGGTTGCACTTTGTACTGAAGATTCAGGCCCCACTGGCTACCGTCACCCAGCAGTTGTTGAAAACGAGGAGTATCCTGTGGCGTACTAATAATCAGAATATCGCGAATACCCGCTAACATCAGTGTAGAAAGCGGATAATAGATCATCGGTTTATCATATATAGGTAATAGCTGTTTACTGACGACCATAGTCACAGGATAAAGACGAGTACCAGAACCACCCGCTAAAATAATACCTTTACGCGTTTTCATTTCATCATTCCTTTTAATTCATCTTGCTCCACCATCACGAACAAGATGCAAAAACTATTAAATTGCTGTAGTCGTAAATAATTCGTTGAGCATGCGTTTCACACCAACCTGCCAGTCAGGCAATACAAGCGCAAAATTCTGCTGAAATTTTTCTGTATTAAGGCGAGAGTTATGTGGACGACGAGCTGGTGTAGGATAGGCAGTTGTTGGTACTGCGTTGAGCTTGTTGAGTGCAAGAGGAATGCCTGCATTGCGCGCCTCTTCAAAAACCAGCGCAGCATAATCGTACCAGGTTGTGGTACCACTGGCTACCAAATGGTACAAGCCTGCGACATCCGGTTTATTCAGTGCGACACGAATGGCATGTGCCGTACAATCAGCCAGCAGTTCAGCACCTGTTGGCGCACCAAACTGATCATTAATAACGGCTAGTTCTTCACGCTCTTTTGCCAGACGCAACATCGTTTTGGCGAAATTATTTCCTTTACCTGCATAGACCCAGCTGGTACGGAAAATTAGGTGCTTCGCACAATGCTCTTGTAATGCTTTTTCTCCAGCTAACTTGGTTTCACCGTAAACATTTAGCGGTGCGGTTGCATCCATCTCCAGCCATGGCGTGTCGCCATTTCCAGGGAATACGTAGTCAGTTGAGTAATGAATTACCCAAGCCCCAACTTCATTTGCCGCTTTTGCAATTGATTCAACGCTAGTCGCATTGAGTAATTGTGCAAATTCGGGTTCTGACTCAGCCTTATCTACTGCGGTGTGAGCCGCAGCATTAACAATAACATCAGGTCGAATTCTTTTGACTGTTTCAGCCACACCTTCAGGGTTACTAAAATCACCACAGTAATCAGTGGAGTGAACATCAAGAGCAATCAAATTACCCAGAGGTGCCAGAGCACGCTGTAGTTCCCAACCTACCTGCCCTGTTTTGCCAAAAAGGAGGATATTCATTACTGGCGGCCCTCATAGTTCTGTTCAATCCACGATTGATAGGCACCACTTTTCACATTATCAACCCATTTTGCATTAGCCAAATACCATTCCACCGTTTTACGAATCCCACTCTCAAACGTTTCCTGTGGTTTCCATCCCAATTCGCGACCAATCTTCTCAGCATCAATCGCATAACGGCGATCATGCCCTGGGCGATCAGCAACATAAGTAATTTGCTCACGATAAGATTTCTCTTTCGGGACTATCTCGTCCAACAAATCACAAATAGTCAGCACAACATCGATGTTTTTCTTTTCGTTGTGTCCGCCAATGTTATAGGTTTCACCCGCTTGACCTTCAGTAACTACGGTATATAACGCACGCGCATGATCTTCAACATACAGCCAGTCACGAATTTGATCCCCTTTGCCATAAATAGGTAATGCCTTACCTTCCAGAGCATTAAGAATTACTAGTGGAATCAATTTTTCCGGAAAGTGATAAGGACCGTAGTTATTCGAACAGTTAGTCACAATAGTCGGTAAACCATAGGTACGTTTCCACGCGCGGACTAAATGATCGCTGGATGCTTTTGATGCGGAATAAGGACTACTAGGCGCGTAAGCTGTCGTCTCAGTAAAGAGGGGTAATTGTTCTTTATTATTTACTTCGTCAGGATGAGGCAAATCACCATAGACTTCGTCAGTAGAAATATGATGAAAACGGAAGCTATTTTTCTTGTCGCCATCAAGAGCAGACCAGTAATTGCGAGCCGCTTCCAAAAGGACATAAGTACCAACAATATTGGTTTCAATAAATGCCGCAGGGCCTGTAATTGAACGATACACATGGCTTTCAGCAGCCAGGTGCATCACTGCATCCGGCTGATGCTGAGCAAAAATCCGCGCCATTGCAGCAGCATCGCAAATATCCGCATGTTCAAAAACATAGCGTTCAGAGTCAGAAACATCAGCAAGTGATTCCAGGTTTCCGGCGTACGTTAATTTATCGACATTAACAACACTATCCTGCGTATTATTTATAATGTGACGAACTACAGCAGAACCAATAAATCCTGCGCCCCCAGTAACAAGTATCTTCACTTAATTTATTCCATATTACTTCAGAGCATGCTGTGAAATAAGCGGCTCTCAGTTTGATTAATAGAGGTATTAATGCACGCTACCGCCCCTGGCTTTACAGCTACCAGAGCACTGCATGCATTCCTACGATGTGACGAGCGTTACCCACTCGCGCTTAACTCGAAAAATTCAAGCGCTAATTGTCTTACCAATCCGCTCTGGAAACAAGGAAAATCCTGGAAAACTTTGACTAAAATCCTATTGCTAAGTCGTTGTTATTCTGATTGTTTATATAAAACAACGGCAGGAAAATTCGCAACAAATTACTTTCGCCGCTAATCTTCACTGCCGTTATAATTTTCTTATCAACCGTTACATCCGGTCAGATTTTCATTATTCGCTTAACAGCTTCTCAATCCCTTTACGGAACTTCGCCCCTTCTTTGAGGTTGCGTAGTCCATACTTCACGAACGCTTGCATATAACCCATTTTTTTACCGCAGTCGTAGCTGTCGCCGGTCATCAGCATGGCATCAACGGACTGTTTTTTCGCCAGTTCGGCAATGGCATCAGTCAGCTGAATACGCCCCCATGCACCAGGCTGCGTGCGTTCCAGTTCCGGCCAAATATCGGCAGAAAGCACATAGCGACCAACGGCCATGATGTCTGAGTCCAGCGTCTGCGGCTGATCCGGTTTTTCGATGAATTCAACAATGCGGCTGACTTTACCTTCGCGGTCCAGCGGCTCTTTGGTCTGGATGACAGAGTATTCAGAGAGGTCACCCGGCATACGTTTTGCCAGCACCTGGCTGCGGCCCGTTTCGTTGAAGCGCGCAATCATGGCAGCAAGGTTGTAGCGCAGCGGGTCGGCGCTGGCGTCGTCGATCACAACGTCTGGCAGCACCACGACAAATGGATTGTCACCAATGGCAGGTCGTGCACATAAAATGGAGTGGCCCAAACCTAAAGGTTCGCCCTGACGCACGTTCATAATTGTCACGCCCGGCGGGCAAATGGACTGTACTTCCGCCAGCAGTTGACGCTTCACGCGCTGTTCAAGGAGAGATTCTAATTCATAAGAGGTGTCGAAGTGGTTTTCGACCGCGTTCTTGGAAGCGTGAGTTACCAGGAGGATTTCTTTGATCCCTGCAGCCACAATCTCGTCAACGATGTACTGAATCATTGGCTTGTCGACGATCGGTAGCATCTCTTTGGGAATCGCCTTAGTGGCAGGCAACATATGCATCCCAAGACCCGCTACAGGAATAACTGCTTTTAAATTCGTCATTATTTCATCCACCTGTAAAATGGTTGCTGAATTATAGCTTGTTCGATTTTTTTCGCCAGCATCAATTACCCTGAATTGATTACTGAATTACTTGTGATGTTACGCCGCTTCGTTGTGGATTGCAGTAGCATTGTTCCTAAGTATGGCTCCATTTTTCCAGGAATGGTCGCAAATCTACTCCCTCCGTTCTGGCAATCTAAAGTTAATCTTCTCCACATTAACAATATGGTGATTAATCCTGTCGATATCGACGGAGATTTGTCCTTTTTCATTCACCGCATGAACATTTGCAAGAGACAGCAGTGTTTCTTTTTTCGCCATAAACACGCCGCGAACGTCTTTGCGCATGTCAAAGTTCATGCTCAATGCGGGTCCAACTGAGGATTCCTGCATCACATTGATATTTCGCATAAAAAGATGTTGCGGTTTGTTGTGTAACTCCAGCGACGCACGCTTCATCTCAATGTTAGTCAGCGCCACAAAGGAGACAGCATTCCCGGCGGAGATTTGGATGCCGCGCAATTTATAAGCAAGATGAGTATTATCCAGTTGAATATCATTCACTCGGAAATTCTGCGGTATCGAGAGATATTTGCCTTTAATTACCCCATAGCCGATTAACATCCCGGCACTATTAATCATTTCAATATTATCAATCACAAAGTTGTCACAACCATAAATAGCAACTGTGGCGTTATCAATACCTGCTTTCTTACTGAAATCCGGCGTGATATTACGAGCTTTGATATTACGGATAACAAAATGTTTACCATTTTCAACATGGATCAGTTGCCGACAATCTGATCCCGTGATATTCGCAACGACAAAGTTTTTCACTGCCTGGTTTTCCGGATAATTATTATCGTAAGTACTTCCTGCCAGTCCTATGCCAATACCCCAGTTGATTTTGCCGTTAGTACAGTTGATGCGCTCGATGACATGGTCGGATATCAAAATGTCGCGATCATTGATTGCTACATTCCATTCAATGGCGTCGCCCTGTAAGTCGCTGAACTTACAATTGGTGATGTTGGCACCGATAATCTGGTTATGAAATCCCTGGCGTAAAATGGCGTAATTAGCGTGGCTGACGGTCAGGTTATCGATGGTCAAGTTGCGCATGACGCTTTTTTTTTTGCCGCCGATATAAATCTGCGTTACCGGGCCAAAACCGCTCATCGCCAACCCTTTGATGATGCAGTCAGAACCGCGCACATCCAGGGTGATGTTATGCATACGGCCGCCCTTCTCCCCTGTCACCTGGCTGCCGTCTTGTAAGACAAAACGCCCTCTGCCGTTGCCGCGCAGGCTTCCAAGGATGTGCAACGTTTTGCCAGGAGGAATGAAGATGCCGGTGTTGATATTTTCACAAACGAATCCGGCAGGCACGACGACCGTTTGCCCTTCGCTGAAGGCTTGTTTAAATGAGGCGATCCAGTCGTGTGGGTTGTAGTCGTTAATGTTAACGATTTGTCGGGCGGGAAGCGCGCGAGCGAAAGGGGTATGGAGGAAGGCAAGCGCCGAGCTTGCCGTCAGGAAGGTGCGTCGGGAGAGTTTTTTAAATGGCATACGTTCTCCTGCAGCAAGCTGGCGAGTTCTCGATTGATCACCTGCTGGTTAAAATCGTGTTCGACTTTTTCGCGCGCACGTTTGACAACCGTAGTAAGTTCGTCGGTGTCCAGTTGGCTAAACGCCGCCAGTCGTTGCGCCAGTGCACAGGCATCGTTCTCAGGCACCAGCCAACCGGATTTATCGGCCTCCACCAGTTCCGGTATTCCGCTGTGCAGAGTAGAAACAACCGGAATGCCAACCGCCATCGCTTCCATTAGCGCCACCGGAATACCTTCCATATCGCCATCCGCACCTGTAACCGATGGCAACAGGAAGACATCCGCGTCATCGAGCATCGCTTTCACTTCATGGCTCGGTTTAAAGCCCGGCATCTCTATCACATCTTCCAGTTGATATTGTTCGATGAGGGTGCGCAGGCGTCGTTCCCACGGGCCAATGCCGAGGATGCGATAGCGAAATGCCACGCCCTGCTCTTTCAACTGGCGGCAGGCTTCAATCGCCACATGCAGGCCTTTTTTCTCGGTTAAGCGTGCGACGGAGATGATTTCCAGCGGCGTTGCGGGCGCTTTCACCGGACGCGGGCTAAAACGCGTCATGTCCACGCCCATGCGCGATACGGCGATTTTTTCCCTCGGGCAGCCCATTTTTTGCAGCCTTCCGGCCCACAGATTGCTTATTGGTAACATCAGGTCGCCACGGCGAAACAGTTGTTGATATTCGGGAGTGTAGTGGTTGAGCACTTCCCGACTGGAGATATCAATACCGTGGAAGATAGTGGCAATTTTGCCGCGAATGACACCCAGTTCGCGTAGTTTTGCCGCGGTTACTCCAGCAGGGCCAAAATGAGCGATAAACACATCGGCATGAAACGGTGTTGCGACCTGGCCGCAAATGGCAGACAAAATCAGGTTCCGCGACTCAGCACCATAGCGTTTGAGGTTAAGCGCCTGCCAGGTATTTTTACGATGAATACCGCGCAACGTCTGGCTGGCGCGGTGGCGCAGTTTCGCCACTTTGCCTTGTGGCTCGTCCTGTAACCAGCGGGTTCTGGCGGCAAGGTTATATTTTGTCCATGCCGCGTGGGTGTTTTGTGTGTCGCCTTTTTGCAGCGCGACAATCTCCACCTCAAAGCCCATATCAATAAACGCGGTAATTTGATTGAGGACGAAGGTTTCCGACGACAGTGGAAATTTCAGTAAAAAGAAGCCGACCTTCATTTCGCCTCCCCGATGCGTTCAAGCACAGATTTCACCATCTGCATTCCCGTCTGACGTTCGCGACTGACGGCTTCGTTAAGTCGCGTGTTCAGTGCCGGAAGCTGGCCTAAGGTATCCGCAACCATCGCTTGCAGGCTGCCGTCTAATAAATGACGGATATCAATTGCCATCTCTGGTAGCCCCAGTTGTTGCATAATCCCGGCGGATTTATGTTCATAGTTGATGGCAATCGCCGGAGTGGCAAAGTTCATCGAGATAATGGCAGAGTGCAGGCGCGTACCGACGGTGAGTTCACAGGCCCCCAGAATTTTGCCCATTTCCAGATCGTTGAGTTCATCCATCACCACGTGGTAACGGGCAGGATCGCTGATGTGCTGGCGAAGATTGAGCGCCACCATGCGGTCGTCTTTGTTATAGCTGTCGATGCCCGTACAGGTGGAAAGCGCAATCACCTGATACCCTTCGTCGAGAATGCGATTGACCACCCCGGCAAAGGCTTTTTCATACGCTTGCTGAGTGGTGCCGAGACGTTTGTCGAACGGTGCCAGTTCGCGCAGGGTAATTGCTACCGTTTTCTGTTGTGCGGCAACGTCCAGCCAGTGTTGAACGGCATAGCTGGCGGTGAAGTCTTCTGTGTGGTGATCGACCAGCCACGCAGTATCGACGCCATGTTCGACTTTTGCGGTGGTGATATTGCTGCGTTTCATCAGTTCAAGGCTGACCGATTCGCGCAGGATCAGCGCGTCGCAGTGACCAAAAACGTAGTTCGCCAGTTGGTTAAATTGCTCATCCTGGAATGGACCAACGCTGTGACCAATCATAAATAGCGGCTTTTTCGCCATGAAAGTGCAAAGCGCGTGTTCAAACTGCGGCACGCCGTAGAGATCGACAAAAAACGATCCGCCGACCTGAATAATGGCGTCGTAACCTGACAGCAGGCGCACGAAGTCAGTGAATCCCTGGGCGATGGCGATATTACGCAGCTTGCCAGTGTCGGTGACGCGTGAGAGCAATACCTGATGCTGATAGCGGCGACGGAGGACTTTTTTAACGCGCCCGACAACGCCCGCCGCGCTGTTGTGTTTTTTCATTTGCAGGAACAGCGGATCGCCCATTACCGGGCGGTTGAGCAGCCAGGAAGAACTGACCGGATAGCGGCTCATCACGTCCACTTCGGCGTGTGGATTGAGGATGTTGATGGCATCAAGTAAGCCGCGCAGGATGGCGCTGTCGCCACGATTGCCGCAAGTGTGGTTGCCCAGAATAAGTAATTTCATTATGACCTCAAAAGGAGTTCTAAATTGCGTCGGTGCTATGGTTGATGATTAAGAGTTAAACCGGTGACATATTCAAAGCTGTGCTCGATCAGTCCCCTCGCTCAACCGCCCCCCGGGGGGGGGGGGGGGGGGGGGGGGGGGAAAATGCGCACGACCTTACGGGGATAGCCATTCACCCCGCCCGTAAAAGCATTTTCATTTTTTCGCTGCGACAAAACTGACGCTTCACTTCCACCACCAGCGGATGGCGCGACAGCACAATCATCACCACAAACGCCAGCACGCCCGCGGCTATTTGCACCGCCAGCAGCATCCCCAGCGCCAGTTGCCCTTTCAGCAATAGGCCCA
>OAWF01000862.1_pt1 | contig 11147 bp, 9 predicted proteins | sample 1495411 | NCBI WGS metagenome assembly OAWF01 (sample SAMEA2580150, study PRJEB22360) | human gut metagenome | biome: human gut; feature: human-associated habitat; material: faeces | place: Denmark | collected 2008/2010 | reverse complement strand
CCGCCACGGATAGCGGCTGGAAGATTTTGCTCCACATGTTGAGCTGATAACGTCCGGCATCCTGACCGCTCGACTTCAGATACTTCACGTAGTTGTGCAAACCGCTGATTGAGAGTGCATCCGGGTCCAGCGCCACCACGCCCAGTTTGTCTGGCGTGAGGTTGGTTTTCCAGGTGCCGCTCACCGTCTGCGAACCGGTAATCTGTTTCGGATTGGTCAGATCAGATTCATCAACCTGCGACAGACGCCAGACTTTATGTTCCGGGTCAAACTTCGCAGTAGCGGCATAGCGTACGGATTGCAGACGACGATTTTCGTTAAAGGCATAAATGCTGATGCCACCTAACTCTTCGTCACCTTTAACCCGCTCAATGTAGACGAAGTTGTTGCCATCTTTCGCCCATAAGCCTTGCTGGGTAGAGAGCAACGAGCCGCCGTACATCGCCTGCGCACGGTAGTTACGCGCCATCTGCTCGCCCTGCGGCGCGACCCATTCGCCAATCGCCATCGTCAGCAAGACCAGCGGAATGGCGGTTTTCATCACCGACAGCGCCACCTGCATACGGGTAAAACCAGAAGCCTGCATCACCACCAGTTCGCTGCGCTGCGCCAGCATCCCAAGACCAAGCAACGCCCCAAGCAGAGCCGCCATCGGGAAGAAGATTTGCACATCTTTCGGCACGCTCAGCAAGGTATACATTCCTGCGCCTAACGCGTCGTAACTCCCCTGCCCGGCTTTTTTCAACTGATCGACAAATTTGATAATGCCCGACAGCGACACCAGCATGAACAGCGTCATCATGATGGTGGTGAAAATAGTTTTACCGATATAGCGGTCAAGTACGCCAAAAGGTTGCATCACACCGCTCCTTTACGCGAAAAACTGGCGCGCAGGCGGCGGACCGGCACGGTGTCCCAAAGGTTGAGAACAATCGCCAAAGCCAGATAAATCAGGTTAACGGTCCACATCCACAGCGTCGGGTCCAGCTTACCTTTACCGCCGTTCGATTTCAGGGAGGTCTGGATCAGGAAGAAAAGTAGATACAGCAGCATGGCTGGCAGCATCGACAGTACGCGTCCCTGACGTGGGTTAACCACGCTCAGCGGTACGACCATAAGTGCCATCATAAACACGGTGAATACCAACGTGATACGCCAGTTCAGTTCTGCGCGAGCACGATCGGTGTCAGTGTTCCACAATGTGCACATGTCCATCTGGTCGGTATCGTTCGGGTCGAGCGCCACCGCCTGGTGACCAATGATCGCCTGATAATCCTGGAAATCCGTAATGCGGAAATCACGTAACAGTGCAGTGCCTTCGAAGCGCGTTCCCTGGTTGAGAGTGACGACCTGGGAGCCGTCGCGCAGCTGGGTTAAATGTCCGGAATCGGCCACCACCACAGAAGGACGTGCATTACCTTTTGGTCGAATTTGTGCGAGGAACACATCTTTGAAATCGCTGCCGTCAACGCTTTCGATGAACAGCACCGAGCTGCCATTAGTCGCTTGCTGGAATTGCCCTTGCGCCAGCGCCGCCATGCCAGGGTTCGCTTTCGCTTCTGCTAACACTTCATCCTGATGACGCGATGACCACGGTCCCGCCCACATCACGTTAACCGCCGCGACGATTGCCGTGAATACCGCAAGGATCATTGCCGCTTTCACCAGAACCGCTTTGCTCAGGCCGCAGGCATGCATTACCGTAATTTCACTTTCGGTATACAGTTTGCCCAGCGTCATCAGCAGCCCGAGGAACAGGCTTAATGGCAGGATAAGCTGCGCCATTTCCGGCACGCCCAACCCAAGAAGGGAGAGCACCAGATTCGCCGGAATATCGCCGTCAACCGCTGCGCCGAGGATCCTCACTAACTTTTGACAGAAGAAGATCAAAAGCAAGATGAAGAGTATCGCCAGCTGGCTTTTGAGCGTCTCCCGCACCAGATATCTTATGATTATCACTTTAAATACGCCCGTAAAAACTCGTCTTTTGCAGGATTTTAGCTTGTTTCATGGCTTAAACGTCATTTATTCTCTTGAGTCGTCGAAATCGTCGCTAAGATAATTATACTCAACGGATTCACCTCTCAGATTTTGTTCTGACGTGCCAATGCCGTAATAACGTTAAGATTAACACGAAGTCATCGCAACAGCGGACATGAGTTACGAAAGCTTGCAATTCTATCTGTAGCCACCGCCGTTGTCTTTAAGATTCAGGAGCGTAGTGCATGGAGTTTAGTGTAAAAAGCGGTAGCCCGGAGAAACAGCGGAGTGCCTGCATCGTCGTGGGCGTCTTCGAACCACGTCGCCTTTCTCCGATTGCAGAACAGCTCGATAAAATCAGCGATGGGTACATCAGCGCCCTGCTACGTCGGGGCGAACTGGAAGGAAAACCGGGGCAGACATTGTTGCTGCACCATGTTCCGAATGTACTTTCCGAGCGAATTCTCCTTATTGGTTGCGGCAAAGAACGTGAGCTGGATGAGCGTCAGTACAAGCAGGTTATTCAGAAAACCATTAATACGCTGAATGATACTGGCTCAATGGAAGCGGTCTGCTTTCTGACTGAACTGCACGTTAAAGGCCGTAACAACTACTGGAAAGTGCGTCAGGCTGTCGAGACGGCAAAAGAAACGCTCTACAGTTTCGATCAGCTGAAAACGAACAAGAGCGAACCGCGTCGTCCGCTGCGTAAAATGGTGTTCAACGTGCCGCCCCGCCGTGAACTGACCAGCGGTGAGCGCGCGATCCAGCACGGTCTGGCGATTGCCGCCGGGATTAAAGCAGCAAAGGATCTTGGCAATATGCCGCCGAATATCTGTAACGCCGCTTACCTCGCTTCACAAGCGCGCCAGCTGGCTGACAGCTACAGCAAGAATGTTATCACCCGCGTTATCGGCGAACAGCAGATGAAAGAGCTGGGGATGCATTCCTATCTGGCGGTCGGTCAGGGTTCGCAGAACGAATCGCTGATGTCGGTGATTGAGTACAAAGGCAACGCGTCGGAAGATGCACGCCCAATCGTGCTGGTGGGTAAAGGTTTAACCTTCGACTCCGGCGGTATCTCGATCAAGCCTTCAGAAGGCATGGATGAGATGAAGTACGATATGTGCGGTGCGGCAGCGGTTTACGGTGTGATGCGTATGGTCGCGGAGCTACAACTGCCGATTAACGTTATCGGCGTGTTGGCAGGCTGCGAAAACATGCCTGGCGGACGAGCCTATCGTCCGGGCGATGTGTTAACCACCATGTCCGGTCAAACCGTTGAAGTGCTGAATACTGACGCTGAAGGCCGCCTGGTACTGTGCGACGTGTTAACTTACGTTGAGCGTTTTGAGCCGGAAGCGGTGATTGACGTGGCGACGCTGACCGGTGCCTGCGTGATCGCGCTGGGTCATCACATTACCGGTCTGATGGCGAACCATAATCCGCTGGCCCATGAACTGATTGCCGCGTCTGAACAATCCGGTGACCGCGCATGGCGCTTACCGCTGGGTGACGAGTATCAGGAACAGCTGGAGTCCAATTTTGCCGATATGGCGAACATTGGCGGTCGTCCTGGTGGGGCGATTACCGCAGGTTGCTTCCTGTCGCGCTTTACCCGTAAGTACAACTGGGCGCACCTGGATATCGCCGGAACCGCCTGGCGTTCTGGTAAAGCAAAAGGCGCAACCGGTCGTCCGGTAGCGTTGCTGGCACAGTTCCTGTTGAACCGCGCTGGGTTTAACGGCGAAGAGTAATTGCGTCAGGCAAGGCTGTTATTGCCGGATGCGGCGTGAACGCCTTATCCGACCTACACAGCACTGAACTCGTAGGCCTGATAAGACGCGCAAGCGTCGCATCAGGCAATGCTGTTATTGTCGGATGCGGCATGAACGCCTTATCCGACCTACACAGCACCGAACTCGTAGGCCTGATAAGACACAACAGCGTCGCATCAGGCAATGCTGTTATTGTCGGATGCGGCGTGAGCGCCTTATCCGACCTACACACAGCACTGAACTCGTAGGCCTGATAAGACACAACAGCGTCGCATCAGGCGCTGCGGTGTATACCTGATGCGTATTTAAATCCACCACAAGAAGCCCCATTTATGAAAAACGCGACGTTCTACCTTCTGGACAATGACACCACCGTCGATGGCTTAAGCGCCGTTGAGCAACTGGTGTGTGAAATTGCCGCAGAACGTTGGCGCAGCGGTAAGCGCGTGCTCATCGCCTGTGAAGATGAAAAGCAGGCTTACCGGCTGGATGAAGCCCTGTGGGCGCGTCCGGCAGAAAGCTTTGTTCCGCATAATTTAGCGGGAGAAGGACCGCGTGGCGGTGCGCCGGTGGAGATCGCCTGGCCGCAAAAACGCAGCAGCAGCCCGCGCGATATATTGATTAGTCTGCGAACATGCTTTGCAGATTTTGCCACCGCTTTCACAGAAGTGGTAGACTTCGTTCCTTATGAAGATTCTCTGAAACAACTGGCGCGCGAACGCTATAAAGCCTACCGCGTGGCTGGTTTCAACCTGAATACGGCAACCTGGAAATAATGGAAAAGACATATAACCCACAAGATATCGAACAGCCGCTTTACGAGCACTGGGAAAAGCAGGGCTACTTTAAGCCTAATGGCGATGAAAGCCAGGAAAGTTTCTGCATCATGATCCCGCCGCCGAACGTCACCGGCAGTTTGCATATGGGTCACGCCTTCCAGCAAACCATCATGGATACCATGATCCGCTATCAGCGCATGCAGGGCAAAAACACCCTGTGGCAGGTCGGTACTGACCACGCCGGGATCGCTACCCAGATGGTCGTTGAGCGCAAGATTGCCGCAGAAGAAGGTAAAACCCGTCACGACTACGGCCGCGAAGCTTTCATCGACAAAATCTGGGAATGGAAAGCGGAATCCGGCGGCACGATTACCCGTCAGATGCGCCGTCTCGGCAACTCCGTCGACTGGGAGCGTGAACGCTTCACGATGGACGAAGGCCTGTCCAATGCGGTGAAAGAAGTTTTCGTTCGTCTGTATAAAGAAGACCTGATTTACCGTGGCAAACGCCTGGTAAACTGGGACCCGAAACTGCGCACCGCTATCTCTGACCTGGAAGTGGAAAACCGCGAATCGAAAGGTTCGATGTGGCACATCCGCTATCCGCTGGCTGACGGTGCGAAAACCGCAGACGGTAAAGATTACCTGGTGGTTGCGACTACCCGTCCGGAAACCCTGCTGGGCGATACCGGTGTAGCCGTTAACCCGGAAGATCCGCGTTACAAAGACCTGATTGGCAAATATGTCATTCTACCGCTGGTTAACCGTCGTATTCCGATCGTTGGCGACGAACACGCCGACATGGAAAAAGGCACCGGCTGCGTGAAGATCACCCCGGCGCACGACTTTAACGACTATGAAGTCGGTAAACGTCACGCCCTGCCGATGATCAACATCCTGACCTTTGACGGCGATATCCGTGAAAGCGCCCAGGTGTTCGATACCAAAGGTAACGAATCTGACGTTTATTCCAGCGAGATCCCGGCAGAATTCCAGAAACTGGAGCGTTTTGCCGCACGTAAAGCAGTCGTTGCTGCGGTTGACGCACTCGGCCTGCTGGAAGAAATTAAACCGCACGACCTGACCGTTCCTTACGGCGACCGTGGCGGCGTAGTTATCGAACCAATGCTGACCGACCAGTGGTACGTGCGTGCCGATGTACTGGCGAAACCGGCGGTTGAAGCGGTTGAGAACGGCGACATTCAGTTCGTACCGAAGCAGTACGAAAACATGTATTTCTCCTGGATGCGCGATATTCAGGACTGGTGTATCTCTCGTCAGCTGTGGTGGGGTCACCGTATCCCGGCATGGTATGACGAAGCGGGTAATGTTTATGTTGGCCGCAACGAAGAAGAAGTGCGCAAGGAAAATAACCTCGGTGCCGACGTTGCCCTGCGTCAGGACGAAGACGTTCTCGACACCTGGTTCTCTTCTGCGCTGTGGACCTTCTCTACCCTTGGCTGGCCGGAAAACACCGACGCCCTGCGTCAGTTCCACCCAACCAGCGTGATGGTATCCGGCTTCGACATCATCTTCTTCTGGATTGCCCGCATGATCATGATGACCATGCACTTCATCAAAGATGAAAATGGCAAACCGCAGGTGCCGTTCCACACTGTTTACATGACCGGTCTGATTCGTGACGACGAAGGCCAGAAAATGTCCAAATCCAAGGGTAACGTTATCGACCCGCTGGATATGGTTGACGGTATTTCGCTGCCAGAACTGCTGGAAAAACGTACCGGCAATATGATGCAGCCGCAGCTGGCGGACAAAATCCGTAAGCGCACCGAGAAACAGTTCCCGAACGGCATTGAGCCGCACGGCACCGATGCCCTGCGCTTCACCCTGGCGGCGCTGGCGTCTACCGGTCGTGACATCAACTGGGATATGAAGCGCCTGGAAGGTTACCGTAACTTCTGTAACAAGCTGTGGAACGCCAGCCGCTTTGTGCTGATGAACACAGAAGGTCAGGATTGCGGCTTTAACGGCGGCGAAATGACACTGTCGCTGGCGGACCGCTGGATTCTGGCAGAGTTCAACCAGACCATCAAAGCGTACCGCGAAGCGCTGGACAGCTTCCGCTTCGATATCGCTGCAGGCATTCTGTATGAGTTCACCTGGAACCAGTTCTGTGACTGGTATCTGGAGCTGACCAAGCCGGTAATGAACGGTGGCACCGAAGCCGAACTGCGCGGTACTCGCCATACGCTGGTGACTGTACTGGAAGGTCTGCTGCGCCTCGCGCATCCGATCATTCCGTTCATCACCGAAACCATCTGGCAGCGTGTGAAAGTACTTTGCGGAATCACTGCCGACACCATCATGCTGCAGCGATTGCCCGCAGTCCGAGGCATCTCAGGTTAATGAAGCCGCACTGGCCGACACCGAATGGCTGAAACAGGCGATCGTTGCGGTACGTAACATCCGTGCAGAAATGAACATCGCGCCGGGCAAACCGCTGGAGCTGCTGCTGCGTGGTTGCAGCGCGGATGCAGAACGTCGCGTAAATGAAAACCGTGGCTTCCTGCAAACCCTGGCGCGTCTGGAAAGCATCACCGTGCTGCCTGCCGATGACAAAGGTCCGGTTTCCGTTACGAAGATCATCGACGGCGCAGAGCTGCTGATCCCGATGGCTGGCCTCATCAACAAAGAAGATGAGCTGGCGCGTCTGGCGAAAGAAGTGGCGAAGATCGAAGGCGAAATCAGCCGTATCGAGAACAAGCTGGCGAATGAAGGCTTTGTCGCCCGCGCACCGGAAGCGGTCATCGCGAAAGAGCGTGAGAAGCTGGAAGGCTATGCGGAAGCGAAAGCGAAGCTGATTGAACAGCAGGCTGTTATCGCCGCGCTGTAATCAACACCGTGATGAAAACGAAGGCCGGAGAATGCTCCGGCCTTTTTTATCTCTTACAGAAATGGTAAAGAAGGCATAATTCCCCGTGAAATACTGGCTAAGAAGCCTTTATCTGGTTGTTCTTCTTTATTGATTAAAGGAAGGTCATCCAAATCGCCCAGCAAATACGTATTTTTTGCCTGCCAGTCAATCATCCATATTTTCAGCAGTGGATAAGCCAGACCGCCCGTAATCCCGGATATCACTACCAACGCACACATGCGATAAAGCATACCGTGGTAAGTTAAAGTTGAGCGAAAACGAATACGCCCATCATTCAGTGACAGGTTGCTCATAAAATGATTTCGCAACGACACCGTTAAATAACTGGTGCTAACAGCAATCCCAAAATAATAGATTAACTGCGCGATTATCATTTTACGTTGCATTTCCATAAATTGCTGTAAATTCTCAATATCATCATTTGCATACACAGAACTATCATACGCATTTAATATTTGATCGAAGATAATATAACCAGCAACAGCGAGAAAAGGTAATAAAGCTAAAAATGCGAGGATGGCATATTTTATACAATACGCAGTATCTAATTTCACCTTGAAACGATGTATACCGAAACTGGTATTGCTCCAGAGAAAACTCATTACCAGGCTATATAAAGTACCATTAAAAATACCAATGGAAACAATACCAACTATTGCCATCAGAACCACAGATATAATAACACTACTTGAACTATTGGCATGTAGCATCTTTGTCGAGATAAAGAAAACAGTCCCCATCCCAATGGCCATTAAAATCGGCAAGAAAAAGGTTACTCACCAGAACCCTTTCATAGAGCAATTAAAACTAAATCTTACGCCGTTGAGACTAGTCATCAAGGCCTGATAACGCAGTCCTTTTGCTGCCATAAATATAAGCAAAACCAACAGTGACAAAGTCAAAACACAGCCAATAAGCGGCATATCTGCTGACACTGTCATTAAGATTGCGAAATAGAAAAAAACAAAAACAAGACAACTAACAAAAACATTCCCACCGGTAATCCCATAAGAAAATCGTTGTCCGTTAACCTCCATATTAGCATAGAGATAACGCTTACATTTCATTAATGCCCATGGTAAATAGATACCTAGCGTTATAATCGTTAACAACACATTCACCACACAAATAAGAAAATATCTCTCACCTGTACCATGAAAAACAAACGAATGGGACGGAACATCCATTTCATTAATAACTTGAGCCATAAAAATTCCCTGAATTAAAAAATCCATTGATATAAGTTATAGATACAGACAGTAAAATGTTCTGCCACGTTACAATACTCTTATCAGTAATAGGCTGGCAAAAACTTTATTGCTTTATAAGATGCTTGCGCACGTAAGAAGAGAGTGGTATTAAACAAATGTATAATTACTTTATTTTTATTGGGTTAAACTATGAATAACATTGCGCCGCAATCACCTGTAATGCGTCGCCTGACGCTGCAGGATAATCCTGCTATTGCCCGCGTCATTCGTCAGGTATCCGCCGAATACGGTCTTACCGCTGATAAAGGCTACACCGTCGCCGATCCGAATCTTGACGAGCTGTATCAAGTGTATAGTCAGCCGGGTCATGCATATTGGGTGGTTGAGTACGAGGGTGAAGTGGTCGGCGGCGGTGGGATTGCGCCATTAGCAGGTAGTGAATCGGACATTTGCGAACTGCAAAAGATGTATTTTCTTCCGGCTATTCGCGGTAAAGGGCTGGCGAAAAAACTGGCCTTAATGGCGATGGAGCAGGCACGAGAGATGGGCTTCAAACGCTGCTATCTGGAAACGACCGCTTTTTTAAAGGAAGCCATTGCGCTTTATGAGCATTTGGGCTTTGAGCATATCGACTATGCGCTTGGCTGCACGGGCCATGTCGATTGTGAAGTGCGGATGCTACGCGAACTCTAAAAAAATGCCCGCTAGTGTGTGCTATCGGGCATTTTAATCAATTAATTAGTGGCGAACCCCGTCATCGTCTTCATCGACAAAATCTTCATCGTCGCCGTCTTCGCCGTTGGGATCTTCAAAGTAAGTGCCCCAACCGTCGTACTCAACGTCAAATTTCTCCGCCAGCGTCATCAGTTGTTCAACCTGGGCATCGATCAGATCGGCATTCAACGCGCACTCGCTGAGGATGTCGCAGCAAATCACGATATCACCATCTTCAACTTCCAGCTCTTCTGGATCGGTCACTTCGTAACCGAGTTTAAACGCTTCAACTGCTGCTTTTTCCAGGGTTTCCAGATCGTCTGCGGAAAGATGGTGTTCGATGGTATACAGCGCGTCCGGATCGCTGCCATCTTCCAGTAATTCTTCAATAATCAAACGTGTTTCTTCACGCTGTTCTTCCAGTTGTTCCGGTTTTCCCATGCCTCATCCCTCTTAATGCCCTGCCGATACTCTTATTGTCACACACCACTGACATTGCCTCCACCTTTGTGACAAAGATTTATGCTTTAGACTTGCAAATGAATAATCATCCATATAAATTGAATTTTAATTCATTGAGGTGTTAGCCACAGGAGGGATCTATGTCCGGGTTTTATCATAAGCATTTCCTGAAATTACTCGATTTCACGCCAGCTGAACTCAACAGCCTGCTGCAGTTAGCCGCGAAGCTGAAAGCCGATAAGAAAAGCGGCAAAGAAGAAGCCAAACTCACTGGTAAAAACATCGCGCTCATCTTCGAAAAAGACTCGACCCGTACCCGATGCTCTTTCGAAGTTGCCGCATATGACCAGGGTGCTCACGTTACTTATCTCGGCCCAAGCGGCAGTCAGATTGGTCATAAAGAGTCGATTAAAGACACTGCCCGCGTGCTGGGTCGCATGTATGACGGTATTCAGTATCGCGGCTATGGTCAGGAGATTGTCGAAACACTGGCGGAATACGCTGGCGTGCCGGTATGGAACGGCCTGACCAATGAGTTTCACCCCACGCAGTTGCTGGCGGATCTCCTCACCATGCAGGAGCATTTACCCGGTAAAGCATTCAACGAAATGACGCTGGTCTATGCAGGTGACGCACGTAACAACATGGGCAATTCGATGCTCGAAGCTGCGGCGCTTACCGGTCTGGATTTGCGTCTGGTCGCGCCACAGGCATGCTGGCCGGAAGCTGCGCTGGTTACGGAATGCCGCGCTCTGGCACAGCAAAATGGCGGGAATATTACGCTGACGGAAGATGTAGCTAAAGGAGTTGAAGGTGCTGACTTTATCTATACCGATGTATGGGTGTCGATGGGTGAAGCAAAAGAGAAATGGGCTGAACGCATTGCATTGCTGCGTGATTATCAAGTGAACAGCAAGATGATGCAGTTGACCGGTAACCCGGAGGTCAAATTCCTCCACTGCCTGCCCGCGTTTCATGACGACCAAACGACGCTTGGCAAGAAAATGGCGGAAGAGTTTGGCCTACATGGCGGAATGGAAGTGACTGATGAGGTCTTCGAATCTGCCGCCAGCATTGTATTTGATCAGGCGGAAAACCGCATGCATACTATCAAAGCGGTGATGGTCGCGACGCTCAGTAAATTAAATAATTAATATCTCTATCAAGATGCCGGGAAATACAAAAACATCCCGGCATCACATTATTTTATGCAGTGATAGTTTTTTTCTTCCAGCCAAATTTTTCTATTGCTATACGTAAATTTTCCGGAGGATTTAATTTTCCCAACTGTTCATTATTAATATATTCATATATTTATATATTCATAT
>OAWF01000856.1_pt1 | contig 11259 bp, 10 predicted proteins | sample 1495411 | NCBI WGS metagenome assembly OAWF01 (sample SAMEA2580150, study PRJEB22360) | human gut metagenome | biome: human gut; feature: human-associated habitat; material: faeces | place: Denmark | collected 2008/2010 | reverse complement strand
ATCTTTTTCTCTTTTACGGGAAAATTTTAGGGGCAGATGTGACTCGCATGAGTCGCATCTGCCCCTATTTAGAACTATCTATTTCCCGACAGCCCCTTTTTCTTTTGTATGGGAGATTAATGATGTTTCATACGGAGATAATCAGAAATGACAGCAATGAATTCGGAATTTGTAGGTTTTCCGGTAGCAGGATTGATACTGTAACCAAATAAAGAGGTGATAAATTCTGAGTTTCCCCTGGTAAATGCAATTTCAATTGCATGGCGTATGGCTCGCTCCACTCGGCTTGAAGTTGTTTTGTTTTTTATTGCAACTTCCGGATATAATACTTTTGTGATCGCATTGAGTGTATCTCTGTCGTGCATCGTAATCTGTACGGCATCTTTCAGATACTGATACCCCATGATGTGAGAGGGAATGCCAATCTCATGTATGAGAGATACGATACGAGTTTCCAAAGGCTCGCCGGAAATATCAGGTATGGCTTCGGGAAGTGTGAAAGATGTGTTGATGTTGCTGTCTTTTGAAAGACGTGCCAATTGTTTTAGAATTTCCAACATGTTTGAACTGGAAATCTCTAGATTCAATTGAAGTTTGTAAGGTTCTGTGTAATGCATAATAATTCTCCTAATTCTGTAAGATATTTGTGTGTTTTCAAACTATTTCCATTATCCTCTTAATTCTGACAAAATACAATTGTATTTCTTGGCATTATTTGCCAATTCTTAGGAATATAGCAAAAAAAACAAGACTATTTACAGAAAGTGAGATTTGTATTAGAATAGAGAGAAAGAGTTTTGGAAAAGGAGTTTTGAAAAAATGAGTATTTCAAGAGAACAAGCACATGGTATTTTAATGAAATATATGAAAGGAGAGGCTTACATTCAGCATTCTTATGCGGTTGAAGCGATTATGAAAGGAATTGCAAAGAGACTCGCCCCGGAAGAAGAAGAATTTTGGGGAATTGTAGGATTGCTGCATGATCTGGATGAAGAACATTGTGACTGGAAGAACCACCCAGAAGTACACGGACCTACTTCTGTTGAAATTCTGAAAAAGGAAGGAGTGGACGATAAGGTGCTGCATGACGCAATCTGTGCACACAATCCAAAATGTGGTGTGAAAGCAAAGACGAATCTTCAGTACGCAGTGCTGGCGGCGGATCCGATGAGCGGATTTGTAAAGGCAGTTGCGCAGATTTATCCGGATAAGAAGATTGCAAGCGTAAAACATAAATCCGTTATGAAACGTTTCAATGAGATGAGGTTTGCGGCAGGTGCGAACCGCGATTACATGGAATCCATCGAATTTGCTAAGTTAAGTCTGGATGACTTGATTGATATTGCATTGGAAGAGATGGGCAAAATTTCAGATATACTGGGACTGTAACAGATGATATTAAAGAATATGCTCAACATGCAGATGATGATGTTTCTGCTTGTTTTAATCGGCTTTTTGATACGAAAACAAAATATTGTCGAGACAGAAGGAAGGAAAAATATGGTGGATCTGTGTCTCTATGTGACACTCCCATTCAATATTTTGAATTCCTTTTTTGTCGATTGGAAATGGGAAATGCTTATTTCGTGCAGTGTGATTTTGCTATTGTCAGTCGGATACAATGCAGTCAGTGTTTTTCTGAGTTCGGTTTTATTTAAAAAAGCGCCACAGGACAGGAAGAAGACACTGCGATATGGGACGATTGTCTCCAATGGTGGATTTTTGGGGAATCCGATCATTGAGGGTGTGTACGGGACGAGCGGATTGTTTTACGCTTCCATTTTTATGATCCCGGTGCGGATTGTGATGTGGAGTGTTGGAATATTGGTATTTTTAAAAGGGAAGAGAGAAAATATTTTGAAAAAGGTGCTGACGCATCCGTGTATTATCGCAGTTTATGTCGGCGCAATACTAATGGGAACAGGAGTTGTATTGCCGGAGTTTCTGATGAAGACTATTTCGGGGTTAAGCGGCTGCAATACGCCGCTTAGCATGATGCTTGTAGGGATGATGTTGGCGGAGATGGACCCGAGAGGGATCATTGACCGGACCATGTTGTTTTATACAGGTGTCCGTCTGATTGTGATTCCTGGAGTTGTCTTTTTACTGACGATGTTTTTGGACATTGATCCGCTGCTTCGCGGGATTGCTGTCATCATTGCAGGAATGCCGGCTCCGATTACAACGGCGCTGCTTTCAGCGAAATACGACGGGGACGAGACATATGCTACGGGAATGATATTTGTCACGACGATAGTATCGCTTATCACGCTCCCAATTTGGTGTGTGGCATTGGGAATGTAGCTAAAAATAGAAATAGAGGAGTGTGGGTGTTGAAGAAAATAAAAGAGTGGGGGAAGTCTTTGAATAACCGGCTTATGGGGATCATTTTGCTGTGCGGGATCGTGCCGGTTATTTTTATTGTCCTGTTTGTGGCAAGTTCTTACAGGCGGGGAATTATGGAAAAAACGGAGTCTATGGTGGAGAATGAGATGGAGTATGTCTCATCGCTGATTTCCGGAAGATTGAATCATGCGATTGAAATCTGCAAAGCAACAGCATACGATGAAGAATATGAAAATGCATGGAGGGAATATCAAATTGGGAAGCAGTCAGAGGAGCTGTTTCGTGAGAGGGTGAAAAAACGGCTGGAACGTATGTTTTATCTAGAACAAAGCTATGACACATTTTTGTTTTACGAGAAGGGAAAAGAATTTCCTTTTTGCTATAGTGTAAGAGAGGGAGGTACAGTTCCTGACTGCATGAAGAATATACATGAGCCAATTCGAGAAATTAGAAAGCAGGAGAGGTTGGATGTGCAGATGCTCGTGATAGACGGGCGTATTTTTATCGTGCAAAATCTGTATGCGGATTCTGCGCAGGGGATATTTGGAACATTGGCAATTGAACTGAATGTATCCAGACTGTTTCATGATATTCAGCCCAAAATAGCAGAGGAGACGGCGATTTATCTGAACCAAGTAGAGAATCGTGTGATGATACAGGGCAAAATTAAAGAGGAATGGCAGAAGAAAATGGAGAAGGAGCTTTTACAGCAGTTTGGACGAAAGGAATCGTATAAGCAGATTAGTATACATAATCTGGAGTACAGCGGATATATGCGAAGCAATCGTCAGGAGTATTATAATTTAGAAATCATCTATCTGTCTTCAAACAGACAGTTGTATATTGAAGTGTACGAGTTTTACAAAGTGATTCTCTTTATTATCCTGCTTATGATCCCTCTGTTTGTATATGTGTTTTACTTTTTGAAGATTCATATTTCCAAGCCAATCACAAAGATGATCGATGCATCAAAAGCGATTGAACGAGGGGCGATCGGGACAATTGTGCAGGATGAAAAGATGCCGAATATAGAATTTGAGTATTTGCGGGAAGCATTTAATAAGATGTCAAAACAGGTAAAGTATTTGTTTGATTATGCTTATGATGAAAAAATGGCAAGGAAAGATGCAAAAATCATGGCGCTTCAGGCGCAGATCAATCCCCATTTTTTAAATAATACGCTGGAAATGATGAACTGGCAGGCAAGAATGTCAGGCAATCTGGAGGTGTCGAGCATGATTGAATCTTTAGGAGTTGTACTTGATTATAATATGAATCGGGAATCAAAGCGTCTGACAACGCTTTCGCAGGAACTTCGCTGTGCGGATGCGTATTTTCATATTATATCAAAGCGTTTTGGAAAGAGACTTACCGTGGAGAAGGAAATTGATCAGAAACTGCTTTCAATTAAAGTTCCTCAGCTTGTGCTCCAGCCGATGATAGAAAATGCGGTCGTTCACGGTATTGAACGAATTAAGCAGGGGATAATTAAGATAAAAATACACAGCGATGTGGAAAACGTTTATCTTCAGGTGATGAATAGTGGAAAACCGCTCACAAAAGAGGAGAAAGAACGAATTGAAATATTGCTGAATCAAAGACCGGAGGAGATTGCCAAGGAGATGGGGCATCATGTCTCGCTTGCGATTCGGAATATTAACGAGCGGGTGAAATTGATCTATGGAGAAGAGTATGGACTTTGTATTGAACAAGAGGGGGAATATATTGTGTCAACGATTGTGATTCCGGTACGTGAAAAGAAAGTGGAGATGGAGCGTGACAGCCGGGAGAATGTAAGAAAACGTCTGGAAGAGACGGGGCGTTTTTAAACGGGATTCCCTGAAAGGGGCAGAAAAGGTTTTGACAAGTTTTTTTGGACGTGTATAATAAGAGATGGTTTGTTGATGTAAGGCAGAGGGTGTGAGAAGTGAACAAAGTAGTAATTGTTGATGACGAATCGATTATCGTAGAAGGATTGACAAAGACACTCCCGTGGGAGCAGTGGAACTGCAAAATCGTTGCAACGGCAAGCGATGGGGAAGAAGGACGCAAGATTATCGAACAGTATCATCCGGACCTTGTTTTTTCTGATATTGCCATGCCAGGAGTTGACGGGTTGAAGATGATAGCGGGATTAAAATCAGAGTTTCCGGATATGGAGATCAGTATTTTGACAGGATATCGCGATTTTGAGTATGCGCAGGAAGCAGTTCGGCTAGGCGTGCGAAGATTTCTTTTGAAACCCTCCAGCATGAAAGAAATCGAAGAAGCGGTGGAGGCGATGGTTCAAGGACTCGAAAAGAAAGCAGCAATTTCTAAGGCAGAGGAGCCAAAAGAAAAATGTGATATGGCAAATAGTTTTATTGTGAAAAATGCAATGAGATATATAGAAAATCACTACACAGAGAGATTGACGCTTTTGGAAGTGGCAGAGCAGACTTATGTCAGTCAGTGGCATCTGAGTAAATTGTTGAATAAGCATACCGGTCACAGTTTTTCTGAGCTTTTGAACAGAACGAGGATTGCAAAAGCGCAGGAGCTGCTGAAAGATCAGTCTCTTCGGATCGGTGATATTGCAGAGCAGGTAGGATTTTTGGACATGGCACATTTTTCCAGAGTGTTTAAGAAAATTGTCGGAATGTCGGCGAATGAATATAGAAATATGATGAGTTAAGTGAAACAGAGTAAGAAATAATTCAGTTTTTTGGGATTATTTCTTATTTTTTTGATTTGGATACTTGACTTTTGGAAAGAATCATACTACACTGTCTAAGTGTGCATCGAAACGCATTGTTTTTTGTGCACGTATAACTTAGAATAAGTTAAAACAGCAACCAACAGTATTCATAGGAGGTGAAAGGAATGCCAACATTTAACCAGTTAGTAAGAAAGGGACGTCAGACTTCTGTAAAGAAATCAACAGCACCAGCTCTTCAGAAAGGGTACAACTCTTTAAGAAAGAAAGCTACTGATGCTTCAGCACCACAAAAAAGAGGTGTTTGTACAGCAGTTAAGACAGCTACACCTAAAAAACCTAACTCAGCTCTTAGAAAGATTGCCAGAGTTCGTCTTTCTAACGGTATCGAAGTAACAAGCTATATCCCAGGAGAGGGACATAATCTTCAGGAACATAGTGTTGTTCTTATCCGTGGAGGTCGTGTTAAAGACTTACCAGGTACAAGATACCATATCGTTCGTGGAACACTTGATACAGCAGGTGTTGCAAAAAGACGTCAGGCTCGTTCTAAATACGGAGCTAAGAGACCAAAAGACGCTAAGAAATAGAATATTAGCAAGTGCATAGCGCGAGTGTAGTGCGAACTACATTTTATGTAACAATCGTATCACAAACAGAACTATGATTCCTGTAGGTTGCGGGTTATATCGATAGATAGTAAGTCCCGCGCGAACACATTCATATTTCAGAAAATGTGAGTACCGATGAATTAATTTTATTAGAAATGAAAATTTCGAAACCATAATTAAGGAGGGAAGAACCGTGCCACGTAAAGGACATACTCAAAAAAGAGACGTATTAGCGGATCCATTATACAACAACAAAGTGGTTACAAAACTTATCAATAACATTATGTTAGATGGTAAAAAAGGTGTAGCACAGAAGATTGTATACGGAGCATTTGAAAGAGTTGCTGAGAAAGCTGACAAACCAGCTATCGAAGTATTTGAGGAAGCAATGAACAACATTATGCCGGTACTTGAAGTAAAAGCAAGACGTATCGGTGGTGCAACATACCAGGTGCCGATCGAAGTAAGAGCTGACAGAAGACAGGCTTTAGCACTTCGTTGGATTACATTGTATTCTCGTAAAAGAGGAGAAAAAACAATGGAAGAAAGACTGGCAAACGAAATTCTTGATGCAGCTAACAACACAGGCGCATCTGTAAAGAAGAAAGAAGACATGCACAAAATGGCAGAAGCAAACAAAGCATTTGCTCATTACCGTTTCTAATTTCAGCTTGCTGAAATTGATTCAAATAATAGGAGGAAAAAATCTTGGCTGGAAGAGAATATCCATTAGAGAGAACAAGAAACATCGGTATTATGGCTCATATTGATGCTGGTAAAACAACAACAACAGAGCGTATCTTATACTATACTGGTGTTAACCATAAAATTGGTGATACTCACGAAGGTACTGCTACTATGGACTGGATGGCTCAGGAGCAGGAAAGAGGTATCACAATCACTTCAGCAGCTACAACATGTCACTGGACATTGCAGGAAAACTGCAAACCTAAAGCTGGCGCTTTAGAGCACCGTATCAACATCATTGATACTCCGGGACACGTTGACTTTACTGTAGAAGTTGAGCGTTCACTCCGTGTACTTGATGGTGCAGTAGGTGTATTCTGTGCAAAAGGTGGAGTTGAACCACAGTCAGAAAACGTATGGCGTCAGGCTGACACATACAACGTACCAAGAATGGCATTCATCAATAAGATGGACATTTTAGGTGCCAACTTCTACGCAGCAGTTGAACAGATTAAGACAAGATTAGGTAAAAATGCAATCTGCATTCAGTTGCCAATCGGAAAAGAAGATGACTTCAAAGGAATCATCGATTTATTTGAAATGAAAGCTTATATCTACAATGATGATAAAGGTGATGACATTTCTATCGTTGATATTCCGGAAGATATGAAAGATGATGCTGAGTTATATCGTACAGAATTAGTAGAAAAAATCTGCGAATTAGACGATGATTTAATGATGGCATATTTAGAAGGAGAAGAACCATCTGTAGAAGAATTGAAAGCAGCATTAAGAAAAGGAACATGTACTTGTGCAGCTGTTCCGGTATGCTGTGGTACAGCTTACAGAAACAAAGGTGTTCAGAAACTTCTTGATGCAGTTATCGAATTCATGCCTTCACCACTTGACATTCCTGCTATCCAGGGTGTTGATGAAGACGGAAACGATGTTGTAAGAGAATCTTCTGATGAAGATCCTTTCTCAGCATTAGTATTTAAGATTATGACTGACCCATTCGTAGGTAAGTTAGCATACTTCAGAGTTTACTCTGGAACAATGAACTCAGGTTCTTATGTATTGAATGCAACAAAAGGAAAGAAAGAACGTGTTGGACGTATCCTTCAGATGCATGCAAACAAAAGAGAAGAGCTTGACAAAGTATATTCAGGAGATATCGCAGCTGCGATCGGATTCAAATTCTCTACAACTGGAGATACAATCTGTGATGAACAGCATCCGGTAGTTCTTGAATCTATGGAATTCCCAGAGCCGGTTATCGAGTTAGCTATTGAACCAAAAACAAAAGCTTCTCAGGGTAAACTTGGTGAATCCTTAGCAAAACTTGCAGAAGAAGACCCGACATTCCGTGCTCATACAGATCAGGAAACAGGTCAGACAATCATCGCTGGTATGGGTGAGCTTCACCTTGAAATCATCGTAGACAGACTTCTTCGTGAATTCAAAGTAGAGGCGAACGTAGGTGCACCGCAGGTTGCTTACAAAGAATCATTCACAAAAGCAGTTGATGTAGACAGCAAATATGCAAAACAGTCAGGTGGACGTGGACAGTACGGACACTGTAAAGTTAAATTTGAGCCAACAGATGTCAATGGCGAGCAGACATTCTTCTTTGAATCTACAGTAGTAGGTGGAGCGATTCCAAAAGAATACATTCCAAAAGTAGGAGAAGGTATTGAAGAAGCTATGAAATCTGGTACACTTGGTGGATTCCCGGTAGTTGGTATTAAAGCTACTGTATACGATGGTTCTTACCATGAAGTCGATTCAAGTGAAATGGCATTCCATATTGCCGGATCTTTAGCATTCAAAGATGCTATGGCAAAGGCGGCTCCGGTACTTCTTGAGCCAATCATGAAAGTTGAAGTAACAATGCCGGAAGAATATATGGGTGATGTTATCGGTGACATCAATGCACGTCGTGGACGTATCGAAGGTATGGATGACTTAGGCGGCGGTAAGATCGTAAGAGCTTACGTTCCATTGTCAGAAATGTTTGGATACTCTACAGACTTACGTTCAAGAACTCAGGGACGTGGTAACTACTCTATGTTCTTTGAGAAATATGAACCAGTACCGAAGAACGTTCAGGAAAAAGTATTATCTAATAAAAATGCATAATTCTTACTAATTTTCGGGACGAAAATCTTAAAAAGACTTGAAAATCTATATGATTTGAAATATAATCAGAGATAACCGAGTAAATCAAAAATATGAAAAAAGCCCCTTTATAAGGGGCATATAATTAAGGAGGATTATTCAAAATGGCTAAAGCTAAATTTGAAAGAACAAAACCACATGCTAACATTGGTACAATCGGACACGTTGACCATGGTAAAACAACTTTAACAGCTGCTATCACAAAAACTCTTGCAGCAAGAGTTGCTGGTAACGCTGCTGTAGATTTCGAAAACATCGACAAAGCTCCAGAAGAAAGAGAACGTGGTATCACAATTTCTACAGCTCACGTTGAGTACGAAACAGAAAAACGTCACTACGCTCACGTTGACTGCCCAGGACATGCCGATTACGTTAAAAACATGATCACAGGTGCTGCTCAGATGGATGGTGCTATCCTTGTTGTAGCTGCTACTGATGGTGTTATGGCTCAGACAAGAGAGCACATCTTACTTTCTCGTCAGGTAGGTGTACCTTACATCGTAGTATTCATGAACAAATGTGACATGGTTGACGATGAAGAATTATTAGAATTAGTAGAAATGGAAATTCGTGAATTATTAGATGAATACGAATTCCCAGGAGATGATACTCCAATCATCCAGGGATCAGCTCTTAAAGCTCTTGAAGATCCAAACGGAGAATGGGGAGACAAAATTATGGAACTTATGGATGCAGTAGATAGCTACATTCCAGATCCACAGAGAGCAACAGATCAGCCATTCTTGATGCCAGTAGAAGACGTATTCTCTATCACAGGACGTGGTACAGTTGCTACAGGTAGAGTAGAACGTGGTACACTTCACGTATCTGACGAAGTTGAAATCGTTGGTATCAAAGAAGAATCTCGTAAAGTTGTTATCACAGGTATCGAGATGTTCCGTAAACTTCTTGACGAAGCTCAAGCTGGTGATAACATCGGTGCATTACTTCGTGGTGTTCAGAGAACTGAAATCGAAAGAGGACAGTGTCTTGTTAAACCAGGTAGTGTAACTTGCCACCACAAATTCACAGCTCAGGTTTACGTATTGACAAAAGATGAAGGTGGACGTCATACACCATTCTTCAACAACTACAGACCACAGTTCTACTTCAGAACAACTGACGTAACAGGTGTTTGTAACTTACCAGAAGGTACAGAAATGTGCATGCCTGGTGACAACGTAGAAATGTCAATCGAATTAATTCACCCAGTAGCTATGGAACAAGGTTTACGTTTCGCTATTCGTGAAGGTGGACGTACTGTAGGATCAGGACGTGTTGCTTCTATCATCGAGTAATCACTGATTAGCAGATAAAATTATATATATCGTTATCGTAAGATAACATTGTGTCCAAACGTAAGATACCCGTAGAACTTCGGTTCTACGGGTTTTTCTGTTGCCTGGAAATGTACAAAAGAGTGGAAAAGAATAACGAACAGTATAGAAAAACGGTTGCCTGGAGAGAGTCCTGACAACCGTTTGTGATAACAGAATGATAACAAAATCCTGAAAGCAGATTGACAAATTTGAAATCAATGCTATACTACCACTATAACAAAGTTAGCAATAGGCTCTGGTTCGATTCCAGATATCGCCACCATATTAGGAATTCTTTTGAGTTCTATGATTTCGGGAATAGTATATGACATCGAAAAGTGCATTTACAAGAAAGGAATTGATATTATGAAAAAAGAAATCTTATTAGTAGGTCTGGGTATTTGCGGCGATATGGTGTAATGGTAGCATGGAATGATAAGCAATTCCCCCAGACCACCAAAAATAAAGAGCTCTTCGTGAGCTCTTTTTCTTATGCACAAAATTAAGTCAGATCATATGTCTTGATGTCATTGCCTTCAGTGCCCTTCTTAACGATAGTATGGCAACCTATCGTAGTTCCCATAGCGCGCAGTTTCCATTCTTCCTGGGTAGCATTCAGCTTATCCAGTTCTTCTTGTCTTTTATCTTTATCTTCAATAGCTAATATTTCAGCTTTTTCCTTTTCATAGACATTTTTAAATTGACACCATTTTCTGAAAAAGTCCTGCATCGTAGGATTATCGAACGTCAGTGAAATCTTCTGATCAGATGTCTCAGCAAGTGAAAGATTCACTGAATCATCAATAGAAAACAACAGAGAGAGTACATCTCCGACTGTTTCAATATTAAAATCCAGAAAAACACTTACATTTAATCCCAGTGCAGTTGCTATCTTTTCTAACTGATCCGGTTTTGGATTCCGGATTCCCAGTTCATATTTTCTGATCGTTCCTACGTTAATGCCGGACAGCTCGGCTAATTGTATCTGACTGTATCCTCTGAATTCCCGGAATGCCCGGATTTTCTTACCTACCATAATGTGCTGCCTCCTTAATAATATTTGTGCTTCTATTCTAGCACAAAAGTGAATGATACAAAAGAGTGAGATTTAACAAATTGCCGATACGCAAGCAATAGGTATGGAATGGAAAAAATAAATTCGCAAATGTTTATTGATAAATTCACAAAAGTGAATTATTATAAGAGAACAACAAAAGAGTCACAAAAGTGACTGGAAAGGAGGACGATATGAGAACTAATTATATGATGACCGTTGATGATGTCATGGAAGAATTAGGTGTGAAACGCAGTAAAGCTTATTCTATTCTGAAACAGCTCAATGATGAACTGGTAAAGGAAGGATATGTAGCAGTTCGTGGAAAGATTCCACGTCCCTACTGGGAAACAAAATTTTATGGATGCT
>OAWF01000851.1_pt1 | contig 11422 bp, 10 predicted proteins | sample 1495411 | NCBI WGS metagenome assembly OAWF01 (sample SAMEA2580150, study PRJEB22360) | human gut metagenome | biome: human gut; feature: human-associated habitat; material: faeces | place: Denmark | collected 2008/2010 | reverse complement strand
AACCCGCAAAGACCGCGGTTTCGAAGCTCGGCCTTGGTCTAAAGCGGAGAAGCCCACTCCGCTTAAGACCAATTTCACCACTGAGCCCGCCACCGCTCCGCCAGCTCTTGCTTTCTATCCTAATATTGAACAAGGTGACTCAGAATCGTGTAAACTGATGCTCCCTTGTCTGAGGCCACATGCGCAAAAAACTTTAGACTAACAGCAAAACATGTCTGAATGGAGGGCGGTGAGTACCGTTTGGATCAGAAGCTGGCCTCCTCCCCAACAGCAGCCTTTCGCCTCAGCCGTTTTACGATTCATCCACCAGCTCACTTAATACATCATCAATCGCGGCCAAATCAAACCCCTTCCGGAACAACGCCGTCTTAACCTTCTGCTTACGGGTGCGCTCATCATAGCGTTGCTTTAAGCGCCACTGTTTCTCCGCCTCTGTCTTTAGCATGGCCAACTCGGCTTCCGGGTCTGGCTGCGGATCGAGTTTTGCGATGGCTGCCTGGATGGTCACCTCATCAAATCCCTTTTGCATCAGGTTCACGCGCAGCCGCTGCAATTGATCTTTGTACGCGCGGTTTTGATGATGCCTTAAGTTCTTTTGCCCGGCGCGAACGGCAACTGCCGTCCACTCATCTGATTCGATGCCTGCCAGCTGATCGGCTAACAGCTCCGTAGCAATGCCTTTTTGGCGAAGCTTGTATTGAACGACCCGCGGACCGGTGTCACCCATTTTGAGATCGGCCTCCAGATAGCGTTTCACATAGTCGACATCATCCAAAAAACCCAGCTCCGTCAAACGGGTTAAAATTTGTCCGATCACATCTTCTGGCAGTTGTTCTTTCTCCAACCGTTCCCGAACTTCTTGACGGGTTCGACTTTGATGCGTGATATAATTCAGCCCAATCTCCAAGCCCATTGCGACGACTTCACTGACTTTAATCTGCGCGATCATATCTTCCGTGAGCGTCATTTCCTTGGCTAGGTGGTAAGTCACCAGCGTTGTTTCACTGACTGGAAACGCATATTGGCCGTCCAAAAAAATATTGTACCGACCACGCCGTTTTTGTGCCGTTATCTTGGTGATTTGTGCCATGTTACTTTGACCGCCTCTCTAATCATACTGTCAGTTATGTTATACTTTTCATAAATATATGGAGGTTAGTTATGTTTGAAGCCAGTTTCTTTGACCGTCATAGTCTTATCAACTACCAGCTATTTCGGGCAATGAAGACCTTGCCACAAACAACCTTATCGATCAATGCACTAAGCCGCGCCACTGGGTTATCGTATTCTCAGACCTACACGGCATTCCAGACCGTTTTGGTTCAGTTAAATCAAATGATCCCCGCCGAAACAATCGACGAGGCTAATTTTGCGCAATTTTTAGGCAATGTCACGATTAATCAATATCGGTTTGCGTTACTTAAAGAAAGTCTGCCGTTTGTCTTCTTTGATGATGTGTTTAAAAACCCGCACCCTGATTTTCACACATTTAAAGAGGTACATCAAACCAGCGTCTCCACCTTAAGACGACGCATCACGCCATTTCGTGATTATCTAGCTGATAATGGCGTTAACCTTAACAGTACGACTTGGGCGATCGAAGGCGATGAACTTCATATTCGTCTGGCAATGTTTACTTTTTTTATGCTCGCTTATCGTGGAGCTGGTTGGCCTTTTTCGGCTGAAGAAGAAAAGCAAGCCAAAACTTTGCTGACCGTCATCAATCAAACTGATCCGGACTTTTTACTAATGCCCGTTGAACCAATGTCAAAAGAAGCGCTGGTTGTGCTTGCCATTCAACTTATGCGGATTAAACAAGGTCATCCCTTATTACCTAATCGCCGAATGCAATTGCTATTTTCCGGACATGAGGACCTGCCTGATCTGATTTTTACATCAGAACAATTTCCGAACTTATCTGACTCGCAGCTGAAGGCCGAAAAGCAGTTTTATTATTTTATGCGGCTTTATTTTATGACGGTCACCCGCCAGCCACAGAAAATCGACCGCCAATTGCTCACTCATTTTGGAGAAACCGACAATCTCGTCAATCGGTTTGTGACCGGATTGGTTGACCATTTAAATGATCAGCTTAAAAAAACCGACCGCCAGCCCATCGCTGAAAGCCAAGTGATGATTGCAAATCTGTATCGGCTCAGCTTTAATGAATATGTCCTTAATGGCCGCTTTAGTCAGCGTCTTGATTTTGCGCAATCGTTGTATGACGAAGCCGATAGCAGCACGTTGGCAACTGCTATTCAGCGTTATCTAAAGCAAATTCCCAAGTCAATGCCAGAGTCAGTATTTGCAGATTTCCCCGATCAATTTATTAGCGGGCTCTATTTACTGGTCAGCGATAACTATCCTGAACTCAACCATGATATGCAAATGATTGTCAACGTTTTGATTGAACATGACTCATTTGCCAAGCGCGACTTATTGGACTTTTTGAACGATTTGGGTTTTATTCGGGTTGTTCCGCCAGTTGAAGCGGTCAAACCCGACTTGATCATTACCAGTATTACCAAACCAAAAAGGGTGATCCCGCGTTTGGGCCACCCGTTTGATCCCACGACACCCTTGATCACCTGGATGCCGGAACCGACTGATTTGGATTATTTTCACCTTTATCAGCGACTCAAACAATTACAACGCCAGCATCGATCAACCGCTCGCTCCTAAATTACCTCAATGCAACGGTTTAGCCGTATACCCCACAAAATAAACCAGCGCTTCATAACCGGCTAGTCCAAGGATGACAGCGGTAATCAGTAGCGTATTGTTCAAATTACTGGTGCGCGTAAACCATAAAAAGACAACCATCAGAAACATCACCACAAAATAGGCATTTTGCAAACTGCGGTTAACCTGAATTTCAAACTTGGCGTCCGGGCTTTGATAATCAATCGTGTGCACCGTATTCAAGCGGCCTACTTTATATGTGATTTTATCACCACGTTGAACTTTCAAATCCAGTGTTTCACCAACATGCATGATGTGCGCGGTTTCATTTTGCCACACAGTCGCCGTCATTTTTTTGCTCATACTATTCGAATAATTAATTTTCACAGTCAATCCTCCCGAATCTTCATTATACTAGAATCACTCGGGTATCGTCACCATTTGTCAGCGTAAAGGAGTATTTCATGGCAACCAAGGTTAAAATCGGTCAACGTTTTCCTTTAACGATCAAGCGTCTGGATATTAATGGCGCCGGAATCGGATACTATCAACGCAAGATCACCTTCGTTACCGGTGCACTTCCCGGCGAAGTGGTCGTCGCCGAAGTCACAGCCATTCACGATCGTTATCTTGAAGCAAAGACACACAAAATTCGATCAGCCTCACCGGATCGGGTCACCCCAACGGAACCGCTTTTTGGGCAAATCGGCGGCGTTGAGTTGAACCACCTTGCCTACCCTGCGCAGTTGCGATTCAAACGCGATGTTGTCGCCCAAGCTCTGGCCAAATTCAAACCGCTTGGCTGGCAACATTATGATTTAAAACCAACTATCGGAATGACGCACCCAACGCACTATCGCAACAAAGCCCAGTTCCCGGTTCGCGAAATTGATGGGCATGTTCGCGCCGGTTTATACGCACCTGGATCCCACCGTCTCATCCCTTTAACGCACTTTTTAACCCAGGCACCGCTGACCATGAAGGTGGTGAAGACTTTATGTCAACTACTCGAAGACCTTCAAATACCCATTTATAACGAGAAAAAGCACGCCGGCATTGTTAAAACGTTAGTCGTTCGCGAGTCCTTTTCAACTGGGCAAGTTCAAGTCACCTTTATTACCAACAGTGCCAAGTTACCAAAGCAAGCTCAATTGATCACCGCTATTGCCGCCCAACTGCCCATGGTTGTCAGCATCGCCCAAAACATCAATCCTAGTAGCACCTCGCTGATTTGGGGAAAAGAAAGTCGTTTGCTGGCTGGTCAGCCATATATTCAGGAAACCTTGTCCGGGCGTACTTTCCAGCTCTCACCGCAAGCCTTTTTACAACTAAACCCTAAACAGACCGAACAGCTTTATGCCATTGCCAAAGACGCCTTGCAACTTGCGCCGGATGACACGCTGATTGATGCTTATTGTGGTATTGGTACGGTGGGGATGAGCCTAGCTAACCGTCACCAGTCGATTTACGGTATGGATACGATTCCTGAAGCAATTGCCGATGCTAAAGATAATGCCAAAAATAACGGCTTTAACAACACTCATTATTTTGTCGGTAAAGCAGAAACCTTATTCCCTAAGTGGCTCAAGGAAGGCATTCATCCCAATGCTGTCATTGTCGATCCACCACGCTCCGGACTCGAACGGCCATTTATTGATGCGCTATTGCAACTTAACCCGCAAAAGTTTGCCTACATCTCGTGTAATCCGTCCACGTTGGCGCGGGATTTGGTGCCGCTGGCCAAGCATTACCAAGTCGACTGGATTCAAAGCATCGACATGTTTCCGCAAACAGCGCGGTGTGAAGCTGTTGTCAAATTCACCAGACGTTAATCTGAGTCACTTGTCACCTGACTCGGGATTATATACCCAGTTCTGGTTTAACTTGACGTTTGTACGAATCATCGCCATTTTCCAATCATCCTAAGTGAGGTCCTTTTCCAATGAAAATTTATTTTGCCAATGCGCTGTTTAGCCACGCCGATTTTGACTATAATGCCAAACTAGCGGCCCAGATCCGCACCGCCATTCCCAAAGTCGATTTGTACGTCCCTCAAGAAAATGCGGCCATCAACAATAAAGAAGCGTACGCAGACTCCAAGATGATTGCTGAAGCTGACACACAGCGGTTAGAGGCAGCTGATTTAATGATTGCCATTTTGGATGGACCCGTCATCGACAATGGCGTCGCGACTGAAGTTGGTGTGGCATATACACGACATATTCCGATCCTGGGGCTCTATACAGACAGTCGGCGTCTGGGCGCTACTAATCACAAGAAGCTCGCCGCCTTGCAAGAAGTGGCAGAAAACCAATTTCATTATCTCAACTTATACACGACCGGCTTGATTAAGCTCAACGGTGCCATTTTCACCGATGAAGCGGCCTTGATTGCAGCCATCCAAGCCCGCGCATCGGCATAATCAAAAAAGCTTCCGTCCCCTTCACTGACTAGGGGTGCGGAAGCTTTTTGAATTAATTCAATTAAACATTTGCAGTTGTCTTTTCAGCATCCTCGAGTAACTGTCGGAAAGGAATCAAGGTTTCGGCATGATACTTCTTAACGAATGCGTCAACGGCTTCTGGATCCTGCGTTTGCTTATCCAAAACCAGTTGTTCAACCGGAATTGGCCGTAAATCGGAAATCTTCACGTCAATGACAACTGGGCCTTTACGATCCTTGGCCTTGGCGAATGCCGCCTTGAGTTCGTCCAAATTATGAACTTCAAACCCTTGTGCGCCCATCGCTTCAGCTGCCTTGCCATAATCAGCATCAATAAGATCAACCCCTGAATGCGGCTGACGGGTATCGTCTTGTTCCGCTTCAATAAAGCCTAAACTTTCATTGGTCAAAACAATGTTGATAATCGGCATGTGATACTTCACTTGAGTCATAATATCCTGCATGACCATCGCAAACCCGCCGTCACCTGAAATTGACCACACTTGCCGATCCGGGAATTCAGCTTGGGCGCCAATTGCAGCAGGTACAGCATAGCCCATCGTTGCGTACCAGCCGGAAGTCGTAAAGATTTGATTATCGTTGGCCTTCAAATAACGCATGCCATTAATCGTTACGTTACCGACGTCCACCTGGAAAACCGCATCTTTGTCGGCCATCTCGTTGATAAGTTTGAAGATCGGCTCAACGCGCAATGGGGTCTGCGGATCGTCTTCAAATGACGTCATCCACTCAGCCCAGTTTGCCTTGTTAGCAACCGCAGCGCGATACCAAGCAGTTTCCGGTACGGCATCAGCCTTTTCGGTCAATGCCTTGATGAATTTCTTGGCATCGGCTAAAACCGCCAGATCAACTGTGTGCCGCCGCCCAAACTTGCTAGCATCAATATCGACTTGAATATACTTAGCATTTGGCGCGATAAAGTAAGGCTGGAATGGGAAGTCAGAGCCAAGGAACAAAACCGTATCGGCGCCGCGGGCTACTTCAACCCCCGGCTTTGATGCAACCCGACCGGCAGATCCCATGTTGGCCTTATAATCATCTGGCACAATGCCTTTTGCCAGTGCGGTTGTGATGATCGGGATATGCGTTTTTTCGGAAAATGCAATGATTTCATCGCGAGCTCCACGCGCACCATTACCAACGTATAGGATCGGCTTTTTGGCATCCTTTAAAATGCTCCAAGCGGTTGCCACTTGCTCCGGATCCGGTTCAGGCAATAACGGCTTTTGATAAAGATTAGCCGATGAAACATAATTATCATCGATTTCCTGCCAACCGAGATCCTTAGGAATGGTCACAACAGCAACGCCTTGATACTTATAAGCTTGGCGGATGGCTTCATCGACAACGTGCGGCAATTGTGCAGCCGTCATGGCAGTCCGATTATAAACCGATACATCGGCGAACATCGGGTTTTCATTCATTTCCTGAAAATAGTTGGTATTCATGGCTGCAGTCGGCACCTGGCCTACCAATGCTAATACCGGTACATGATCGTATTGCGCATCATATAAACCGTTTAACAGATGAACGGCACCAGGACCTGCTGACCCAAACGTGGCCCCAATGCGTCCCGTTACCTTTGCTTCGCCAGCCGCAGCCAATGCGCCCACTTCTTCATGGCGAACCTGCACGTAATTAATGGTGTGGCGGCGATTGTAAAGCGCGTTCATGGTGCTATCAAACGATCCGCCCGGCAATCCATAAATATTATGAATTCCCCAGTCTTCTAACACCTTGATCATTGCGTCTGCAGCATTGATTTTTTCTGTCATGACACTTGCCTCCATTATTACTTACATTTTGTAAGTTCTTTACGATTATGAGTATAACAATTAATCAATAACAATGCAAACCCTTTCACTCGATTCGAGATCAAGTCACGGCTAAAAGTAAGGAAAGCGTTTTAGTCATTGTCATTATACCCACGCCAAGGTAATAACAGTCAATCAAACTGACTGATACAGAGCCTGTTCGTTCCAGATAGTTTGTTAGCAGACTGTATTTTGACTTAAATATTTCCGTGGCCATTTTTATCCATTTCAAATAACGGCGGATTCTAATTGTTATCACTCGCTTTAACGCGTTCCGCGCCGGCTCGCGCTTCTTCATAACGCGCTCCCCAGCGCAGGGATCTGCGTGTAAGGACCTCGAACGCAATGGCCAAAGCCCGGCCATCACGTTCGAGGCCGCTTACACTCCGATCCCTAACCGCGCCGGCTCGCGCTCACACAAAAAACGAATGAACGATTCCATTTAATCGGAAAAGTCCATTCGCTTTCTATGACTCTTTTACATGGCGCCGACCGAAAATAATTATCAACTAAAAAATTGGCGCTTATTAATTCTGACCAGACAAAACTACCTTAACTTTTACACCCGGTTCATCACGATTGGTGTTTTTCGTAGTGCCGCTCCTGGCCAATGACACCGGTCAAAATAAACTGACCACGATAGTATGCCGGATCAGGGCGATAGTCATCGGCATCATACGGGACTTTATCGCTAAAGACCGCTTCGTATTCCGGTACAGGCAGTTCTTGGCGTTTAGTTAGTTGCTGGGCATGTTCGGCGGCGTGTAGTTGTTCCTTAAATTGTGGTTGCAAAATGCCGCTGAAGAACTCTGCGACGGCACCGGAACCATACGAAAACAGTCCGATCCGATCCCCGGCTTGTAGCGTCGTATCATGATCCAGCAACGACAACAACCCCAGATAAAGCGAACCAGTGTAAATATTGCCAATTCGCCGACAATAACGCGTGCTGGCTTCAAAACGGTTTTTCAATCGCTGGGCACTCGCGTCATCGGTGGTTGGCAACACTAGATCCAATGCTTTTTTACCCATTTTGGTATATGGCAGATGGAATGTCATTGCCGCGAAATCATGTGCACTTAAATGATGGTCGGCCTGATAACGTTCCCAGACTGTCTTGAAGAAGGCGAGATATTGTTCGGTTGAGTATTTTCCTTGAGCAAGCGCCGTATCTTGGTAAACCGGTCGCCAAAAGTCGTTGATTGATGCCGATCGATAAACCGAATCCGGTTCAATTGTCAGCAGACACGGATCAGCTTTGACAATCATCGCCACTGCGCCGGCCCCTTGCGTCACTTCACCGGCCGTTGCTAATCCATAACGCGCAATATCTGCCGCAATAACGAGCACACTTTTATCAGGATGACTCGCAACATAATCACGAGCCATCATAAGCGCAGCGGTCCCGCCATAACAAGCTTCTTTCAGTTCAACCGCCCGCACCCATTCAGGCAGTGCCAAAAGATCATGAATGAATAAGGCGGCGGATTTACTAGCATCAACCCCGCTTTCGGTTCCAACCAGAATCATGCCTAAACTGGCACGTGATGCTGGCGTCAATACTTTTGCGGCGGCATTGGCTCCCAATGTCACAATGTCTTGACTAGATGGCGGAACCGCCTGCTCGTCTTGGCCGATGCCGATCGTATATTTATTCGGATCATCACCGCGAACCTTGGCAAGTTTTACGAGATCGACGTAAAAGTCCGGGGTATCCATTTCGATGGCATCAATTCCGATTTTCATAATTTCAATGGCCTGCTTTCTATTTTGATCGAATCGTTGCTAAATACATTTTGGCATGTGCCAGATCCATTTCACCTGCGCGTAAGGCGGCGACTAGAGCAGGTACTTCCTGATCCTGAGCTCCGGCAGCAATCGCCAGTGCATTGGCCTGCAGTTTCATATGGCCTGACTGAATGCCGGGGCCGGCTAATGCGCGCAAAGCCGCTAAATTCTGCACTAATCCTAATGCGGCAATTACCTGCTGCATGGTGGCTAAGTCGCGATAACCTCCAAGACGGCGGGCCGCCTGGGCTAATGGTAATGCACCGATCGCGCCTCCGACAGCACCCAGCGGCAATGGCATTTGCAGATAGCCTTCAAGTTTGCCATCGCGCATCAACCAACGTGATAACGGTTGATACTGACCAGTCGCAGCGGCAAACGCCCCAACACTGGCCGCAACCGCGCGCGTGTCATTTCCCGTCGCCAAGACCGCCCCAATAACACCGTTAAGAATGCCTTTGTTATGCGTCACCGCGCGCTCTGGATCGACAAATGCCAAATCGCTCAGCTGCACAATTTTATGGGCAATTTCATCCCCTGACAGTGTTTTTGTGGCAAGTGTCGCCGGTGTCAATTTCACAGTTGCTGTGACTAACTCGCTCGGTGCGTTAGTTAAAATGCTGGCCAAAACCGTTCCATCCACCCAGGTTGTCACTGCATCTGCCACAGCTTCGGCAACCGTATTCGCATAATTGGCGCCCATCGCCGCTTTAGGATTAAGCGTCAGGCGAAGTTTTAAAAACCGGTTGGCCAAGATTGTCACGGTCAGGTTGCGGAAGCCTCCGCCACGCTGCACCATTGAGGGATGGGCGGCATTGGCCACAGCTGCGATCGTTGCTTGATGGGCCAAAAGGATCTGTCTAGCCGTATTCAAATCTGCTAAATCAGTTAAGACCACTTCTGCCACCACTTCATGGGTACCCACATGCGCTAAAACGCCGCCGTTTTCCGCTACCATTCGCGCACCATTGCTGGCCGCAGCAACAACAGAGGGTTCCTCATTAACAATCGGTACTTGATGTTGCTGGCCATTGACCATTAAATTTCGCGCAATGCCCATCGGTAAGGAAAATTCACCAATTGCATTTTCAATCAACCGAGTCGCAGTAGCATCAGGAAGCGTGCGTGCCGCAGCCAATAAAGCGGCATCTGTACTGGTTAATGACCCTTCTTGCACAAGTTGGTGCCGCCTAGCTTCGGGCGTTTGCTCATAAAACTTCATTTTAATCTGCTCCTAATCATGCAAAGTAACTTGCATCGCCATACCGATACCACCACCGACACATAACGCCGCGATACCGGTTTGTTGCCTGCGTTCGGCCAGATTATACAGTAATGAAACCATAATCCGCGCGCCGGATGCTCCCAAGGGATGGCCTAAAGCAAGCGCTCCGCCATTGATATTCACCTGTTCGTCAGTCAGTCCTAAGTCACGCATCACGGCAACACTTTGCGAGGCGAATGCTTCATTTAATTCCACTTGATCAATGGCTGTTAAAGTTTGTCCGGTTTTTTGCATTAGCTGGTCAATCGCTAATTTAGGCGCATAACCCATGATGTCCGGGTCAATCCCGACTTCTGTATAGTCAGTGATGGTAGCCAAATAGTGGAGGCCTAACTGCTCGGCTTTTGACTTCGCCATAAGAATCAATGCAGCCGCCCCGTCATTAATCCCGCTAGCATTACCCGCCGTGACGGTACCGCCAACTTCAAAAACTGGCGGTAATTTTGCTAACTGGGCTAATGATGTATCCGGTCGAATCGCCGAATCCGTGTCAATCGTGACATCGCCATGTCGGCCGGAAATGGTCACCGGTGCAATTTGTGATTTAAACCGGCCTTCTGCAGCAGCAGCGGCCGCACGCAGATGAGAGCGCAGTGCAAACTCGTCTTGCGCTTGACGACTGATCTGAAAGCGGCTGGCAACATTTTCCGCCGTAATCCCCATCGGTTGCTGACTAAAAGCATCGTTTAGCCCATCGCGACTAAGACCATCCACCAACGCAGTATCGCCAAACTTATGCCCGGCCCGCATTGCCTCAGCATAATACGGTACCTGACTCATACTCTCGGTACCGCCGACAAGTACCGCGTTAGCTTCACCTAGTTGAATCGCCGCCTGACCTAACCGAATTGCCTTTAGCCCAGAGCCGCAAACTTCATTGATCGTCATGGCCGTGGAGTTCGTCGCCATGCCACTATGCAACGCAATCTGCCGCGCAACATTCTGGCCCGATCCAGCCTGCAAAACATTCCCGAAAATTGCTTGATCCAGTTGTTGCGGATCAAGCCGTGCTGCTTTAATCGCCGCCTTAGCTGCAGTAACACCTAAATCCACTGCACTAGCACCTGCTAACTCACCGCCCAACTTTCCAATCGGCGTCCGCTTGGCACTAAGAATCACAACTTTTTCCATAATAACCCCTTTTCAAAATGTGAGCGCGAGCCGGCGCGGTTAGAAGTCGGAGTGTAAGTGGCCTTGGGCGTGATGACCGCTTTTTGGTCATTGCGTCCAAGGTCCTTACACGCAGACTTCTGCGCCGGGGAGCGCGTTATGGTGAGCGTGAGCCAGCCCGGTTAGAAACCGGAGCATAAGTGGCCTTGGGCGTGATGACCGGGCTTTGGTCATTGCGCCCAAGGTCCTTATGTGCAGGTTTCTGGGCTGGCGAACGCGT
>OAWF01000848.1_pt1 | contig 11451 bp, 11 predicted proteins | sample 1495411 | NCBI WGS metagenome assembly OAWF01 (sample SAMEA2580150, study PRJEB22360) | human gut metagenome | biome: human gut; feature: human-associated habitat; material: faeces | place: Denmark | collected 2008/2010 | reverse complement strand
CTGTTTAGCTGTTATACAACACAGTATAACTGTTCTGCTTAACTGTCAAGGTGTGCTACATAACAGCTAAACAGTGAACGAACACCTCGCCAACATACAGTGTCGAAATATGGGCCGCGCCTACAATGGCCTCGGAAAGGGGTACCTATACCGAACAACGCCGTTACGCTACGCCATACCGAACCGAACGATTATCCGGAACTTGAGATCTGGTGGAACGATCACGCCATCGCCGACGATTGCCGTCATACGATGGAGAAAGTGCCGGACAAGACCATCGACCAGATGTTCCATACGTGGAGCGACGAGGATGACGATCGGCGCTTCGGCCGCACGACCCTCGGCCCGGACGGGCATCCGGTGGGCCATATCATCGCCAAGGACTGCACCGCGCCCGACCACAACGCCACGATGACTATTCTCATCGGCCCGTACTACCAGAACCACGGGTACGGCAGCTTGGCGCGAAGACCATCACGCTGAAGGCGTGGTCGTTCAACCTGCGGGCACGTCATATGTATGAGTCATTGGGATTCAAAGAGACGGGTCGCGCGGAGCACGCGGTGGAGCGTGGCGGTCATTGGTTCGATGAGGTGGTGTACGAAGCGCCGGTCAGCATGCTGCTGGAGCGTATCGCCGCTGAGGAGTCCGCGCGTGCGGAGGGTGAGAAGCTGGAAGAGCAACGTTTTGAGGCCGAAAGGCAGTCTGACAGGATTGCTCGACGGTAGGGACTGAGTAAGCGCAAGTGGAATCGGGCTGTGCCCGATATTGAATCGCACGGCTCATGCCACGACTTTTCTCCCCCACCCGCTTCGCGGGAGCCCCTCATCAGAGGGGCTTATTGTATGTGCTTACAACGGACGTGGGGCGTCGTGGAAATCGAAGAGGACGCCGTCCGCGATATCGCAGATTTCGGGCCAGTCGGCATCGGACGAATCGTCGCGCATGGCCCACACCTTCATACCGACCGACTTGGCTGATTTGATACCGACCAGCAGGTCTTCAAACACCGTGCAATCAGCGGGCTTGGTGCCCAGCCGCTCGGCGGTGAGCAGATATACGTCAGGCTGGTCCTTGCCGACATCATTGGCGTCATCGACGGAGACGATGTCATCGAACATGTCGAGCATGCCGACATGGCGCAACGCCGGCTCTCGCAGCTGCGGTGGCAACGATGTGGCAACGCCCATCTTTGCCCCGGCACTCTTGAGATCACGCAGATAGTCGAGCGCGCCGGGCTTGGCCTCCACTGTGGTGGAGTAGGCCACGCGGACCATATCGTCCCATTCCTGCATCAGCTCCTCAGGCGTGTCCTTGAGGCCGAAACGCGCAATGGTGTATTCCGCGATCTGCTGGAACTGCATGGAGGAGACCTTGATCATGTAATCCGGCGGTACCTCAATGCCCCTCTTGCCGAGAAAGTCGATGTCTACCTGATCCCAGACCCCCATGGAGTCGAGCAGGGTTCCGTCGAGGTCGAATATGGCTGCTTTGGTCATAGTGCGGAGTCCTTCAGCAGTTCGCGGGCATGGTCCAGGGACGCTTCGGATTCGCTGCCGGAAAGCATGCGGGCGATTTCATGGACGCGTTGGTCGTCGCGCACTTCGCAGACGGTGGTCGCAACACCAGCCGCCTCATCGCCCGCGCCTTGCGATTCCTTGGACACCACGAACTGAGCGTCCGCCCAAGAAGCCACCTGTGCCAGATGAGTAACGACGATGACCTGTGCGTTGCGAGCCAATCGCGCGAGCCTTTTGCCTAGCTCGACCGCGGCCTTGCCTCCCACGCCGGCATCGACCTCATCGAAGATGAAGGTCTGGTCGCTGCCGCCACGGACGTCCGCCGCCACAAGTTCCAGAGCCAGCATCAATCGGCTGAGCTCGCCGCCCGAAGCGCTTTTGCCCATCGGCAACTGCGCAGAACCCTCAAACGGGGTGAACAGGAAAGCGATATCGTCGCGACCGTACGGCTCGAGAGGCCCAGTGTCCCCCGCTGAATCACCAGCCGCCGCTTCACGGTCGTTTTTATAGCCGTCGCTTAATTCTCGAGGGGTGACGCGTACCTCAAGGGACGCACCAGACATGGCCAATGAGCCCAGCTCATCGGTCACACGAGCACCCAACGATGCGGCAGCCTTGGTACGGGCGGCGCTCAGCGTATCGGCGGCGGCCAAAGCCGCACTGTACAGCGACTGTCGTTCGGCCTCCAGTTCGGCTACTTTCTCCGGCGAGGCGTCCAGGTCCTCCAAGTCGAACGTGGCCTTGTCACGCCACGCAATCACATCCGCCAAGGTCGGCCCCCAACGGCGAGTGAGTTCGTTCAGCTCGTGAATCCGCCCGTTGATCTGGTCAAGGTCTTCGACACTGCCCTCATCGCCCAATTCTTGAGTGAGCGAGAACACTACGTCACCCAAATCGGCATTGATGGATTCCAATCGATCTGCCTGCTCGGCGAACTCGCCGCCGACGCGAATCGCACGCAACGAAGTCACCGCATGGTTAATGAGATCTACGGCCGACGCACCACCCGCATCGGCATCCACCTGTGAGGCATCCAACGCGCCCAACGCCGCGCCCACTCCTTGGGCGATATCGGCCGCGTTCTCGATACGCTCGCGACGCGACTTCAGTTCTTCGTCCTCCCCCAGCTGCGGATTGGTACGGTTGATACGGTCGATGGATTCACGCAAATAGTCCGCCTGCTGACGAGCGGAGGACTCCTGCGAGCGCAGTCGCCCCAACCGCTCATCCATGGCGGTCAGCTCATTCCATGCCTGCCGGTAAGCATCAAGCTCAGCCTCGTCGCCGGCCACACGATCAAGGAATTCTCGTTGACGTGCGGCGGAGGCAATTTTCAGCTGATCGGCCTGCCCGTGAATGGTCACCAATTCTCCGGCAATGGAACCGAGCACAGATCGCGGCACGGATTTGCCGCCAAGTACGGCACGAGATCGGCCGGAAGCCGGCACAGTGCGAGAGAGGAACAGCTCACCGTCTTCGGGTTCGACGCCCGCATCGCGAGCTCGGGCAACAGCCGCCGCGACCCCAATGAGGGCCGCAGCATCGCCGTCATCGGCATCACGTGAAGAATCGTCCTGACCATGGTTCCCGGAGTCTACGGCTAGAGCATCATCGTCCAGCGCAAAAATCGCCTGCGCCCATGCCTCGTCTGCTCCTGCGGCGACCCGCGAGGATTCGGCCGTATCGCCGGACACCAGACGAATGGCGGACAGCAGCATGGATTTGCCCGCACCGGTTTCGCCGGTGATGGCCGTCATGCCACGGGCGGGCGCGATGGAGGCTTCTCGAATCGGCCCTAGGTTACGAATATCGAGTTCTTCGAGCATCAGCCCTCCGCCTTGCCGTTATGCTCGTCTGTCCTATCAGACACGGCATCAGCGGCAGTCGGGAACGTGTGTCCGTGATGCAGTGGCTGGCCCGAGGCCTCATTTCGTGCATGCTCACGCCAACCAACCACCGGCAGATCGAACTTGGAGACCAGACGGTTGGTGAACGGCACACCGGAGAGTCGGGCGAGGCGCAACGTATCGCGCGATTCGCGCACCATGACGCGCGTACCCTGCGGCAGGGCGCGCTGGCGGCGGCCATCGCAGCAGATCCAGCCTTCGGACATGGAATCGTCCAGAATATCGATGGTGAAGGTCGAACCGGAGCCGATGATCAGCGGCCTGGCGAACAACGCATGCGCGGCCAACGGAATCAGCTGCAAAGCCTTGACGTTCGGCCAAATCACAGGACCGCCGGCGGAAAAGGCATAGGCCGTGGAACCGGTGGGCGTGGAGACGATGACGCCATCGGCGCCGAAGGAGTTCATTTCCACATCGTCCACGCGAATGGAGAGCTCCACCATCTTGCCACGGTCGGCGCGTTCCAAAGTGATGTCGTTCAGCGCCCAATCCTCGATGGGTTTGGTGGCACCGGGTAGCCAGACATCGACATGGGCGATCATGCGCTCGTCAATGGAATAGTCATGTTCGGCCACGCGCCGAATCGCCTCGTCGATCTGGAAGCTCTCGAATTCGGCCAGGAAGCCGACATGTCCCATGTTCACGCCGAGAATCGGCACCTGGGTGCAATGCACGAGCTCGGCCGCGCGAAGAATCGTGCCGTCGCCGCCCAGCACCACGACGATTTCCGTGTCGTCCGTCACGCATGCGGGACTTACGCCGAAATCCGGAGCTTCGGTGTTATCGATAATCGTGACTTCAAAGCCGGCGCTGCGCAGCTGGCTCACCGCCTCGGACACCACTGTGCCGGACTGCCTGAGCCTGGTATGCGTCACCACAACCGCATTGCGCTTGGCCATGACATCCTCCTATTGAATCGGTCGCACTGATGACTATCCTAATCATCGCCTGAGCCATCGGCCACATCACGTCACCGGCCCTCGGACATCAGACAAGGCCAACATATGGGCGTCGATACTATTGCACACCGCATGCTGTTCCACGGAGTCGATTATCGCGAGGCTTCGGCTTACAATTACAGCCATACACCATTACGCCATCAGTATGGCGGGAAGCAGGAACCATATCCAACGACTTTGACGAGTCCTCCTCAAACAAGGAGACCTCGAAAGGCCTGTCATGGTGGTACTCGACCGACGTAATCAGCCAAGACAAGGACGACCGGGCCTCCAAGCGCATCCGGCGCATGACGCTCACGGATCACCTCATCAGGCATCCGGGCCGCCTGTCCATTCTGTATTTTTCCGTATTGATATTGCTGTCGACCGGATTATTGACGCTGCCCATCTCCACTACGAATCACGATGGCTTCAGCAACTTTCCGGTGTCGTTCTTCACCGCGGTTTCCGCCCTGTCCACCTGCGGCATTCCGGTGGTGAACACCGGCGAGTACTGGTCGATGTTCGGCCAAGTCGGTCATCCTGTTTTCCATCCAGTTCGGTGGACTTGGCGTGATGACCTTTGCTTCGATAGTCGCATTGGGTGGTTATTCCGCAGGCGTGGCCAGCGCCGGCAACCCAGCATGCCTGTTCATTCTTGCGGCCGCAATGATTGTCGGTCGAGGCTTCCGTAACCATCACCGGCAACCTGTTGGATGCCGGCATCTCCGACCTGTGGGCCAAATCGGTCTCTCAGAAGCACGCCCGCATTCTGCAGCGCATTGGTGCCCACCATATCATCAATGCGGAAACCGATGCCGGCAAGCGCGTGGGTCATCTGGTGGCTGGCAACTATCTGGATTACATCGAAATCGACGGCCCATACAACGTCGTGAAGATTCACACCCCGCTGTACGCGGTGGGTCGCAACATCGAGGATGTGCAGGTGCATGACAAGTACGGTGTGACCGCGGTCGGCATCAAGGCCCCGGCAAGGAATTCCAGTACGGTTCCAAGGAACTGATCATGCATCGCAACGATGAGCTCATCATCATGGGCAAGCAGGATCAGATCGACCGCTTTATCCAAGGCTGATTCTCGCGATACCCCCGTCCTGTTACTATATACCCATAATGCAAACGTTAGCATTAGCTCATCAACGATGATGACACTTGCGGTACGCAAAGCACAGGAGGTATCTTGCATCACCACACCGGCAACACAGGGCACGTACGTAACGGAAATTATGGGCTCATTACCGTGACGACCCGTACCACATTCGCCGACGATGTACGTTTTCGCACCACCATGGTCACCGGCACGCTTGAGGCAAACACCATTACCGGCAATCAGCTGATTGTCGACAATGGTACAGTGAGATGTTCCGGCGATGTTCATGTCGAGCGCATTGCCGGCAGAGGCAGAATCATCACCGATGGCAGCATCATCTGCGGCGGCATCGAGCTCACCGGCGACCTGCACTCCGGCGGAGATATCACGTGTAACGATGATTTGCTCGTTAAGGGATCGCTGACCAGCCGTCATATCCGCGCGCGCAACATTCTGCTCCACGGCGTGCTTCAGGGGCATCGCATCAACGGCAGCAGTCTGGAGATCCGGCCATTGCGCAGCGCGATGTTCACCAGATTCGACATGCTGAAATATGAGGGAGGCAGCTCAGCCTCGCATATAGACGTCAACAAGATCGAGGCTCATCGGCTGACGTGCCGTACGTTACAAGCCGGCACTGCCATATTGTGTGATAACAGTATGGTGGAGCATGCTATTTGCTCGACTTCAATAGGTCTTGACCGAACATCCTGTGTGATGCTGGTCAACCGAGAATGCCGAAGATATCATTTGAAAACCGCATAAAGCAGATATTCCGCATTACCGTGCATGCCTTCAATGGGACTGTCGGCCGTATTGACGACGTGCAGCCCGTGCTGCCGCGCACAGGCGACGACATCGGCAAGGGTCTGCTCGCGCAATGCCGGATCGTCCACAATGCCATGCTTGCCGAGTCCTTGCCGACCGACTTCAAACTGCGGCTTGACCAGCAGCACCACCTGAGCGCCGGGAGCGGCGATGCGCGCAATCACCGGAATCACATAGGTCAGTGAAATGAACGAGACATCGGACACGATCATCGCCGGGCGATATGGCAAATCATCGGCCGTGACTTCACGGATATTGACGCCGCTCATTTCGATGACGCGGCTATCTCCTGCAATACGCGGGTCAAGCTGCCCATGCCCCACATCGAGGGCCACGACTCTGGCCGCTCCCCCGCGCAGTAGCACATCGGTAAATCCACCGGTGGATGCGCCGATATCCAAACATTCCAGACTTTGCGGCCCGGTCAGCCCATCGTCGGCAAAGGCCTTGAACGCGCCAAGCAGCTTGTAAGCGCCACGAGAGACATAATCATCACCCTTATCCACGGCAAGCTCACAATGACCGGCTTTGACCATGAATGACGGCTTGGTGATGGTCTCTCCGTCAACACGCACATGTCCGGCCTTAATAAGGCGCTGCGCCTTGGATCGGGACTCAACGAGATCGGAGGCCACAAGCATCATGTCAAGACGGTCAAGCGGCATTGCGGGATCAATCGGATGTTCTGACATCAATCAGTCACGGCTCTCGTCGAGCTCACTGTGCAATGAGTCAAGCACATTGCGGTAAATCTCGAGCTTGCGGTCATTGTCCTGATTGTCAATATCCACAAGATCCGGGTACCGTTGCGACACCGGCGTACGGCCGGCTGACTGAGGTTCGCTGTTCATCGCTGCTCTCCAAGGACAAAGTTCGGCACCATGGATTCATCCATCTGCGCGCCTTTGTCGGCGGCTTCCCAAGCGGCACATACCGCAGCACGAAGACCATCCATACTCGTGGGATCACTGACCTGAACCCGTCCGTTTTCAAACCATGCGCTGGCCTTGCGGCACTCCCAAGTACCGTCCTCGCAACGCACCGGTTCGCTCTGAATCTCGCCAAGCTCGCGCAGATCACGGGCGATGAACGTGGGGCGCAAGTGTTCGGGAGCCAGCATAAGCTCGGTCGGGTTGGTCACGCCGGTCAACACAGCCAGCGAATCATAGCCGCCACGGTTGCCTGCCTCGATATCCGTGTCGAGACGATCGCCGATGGCGATGGACGACTCTTTGGGCACCAAGTCATGACCTTCGGCGGCGTTGAGTTCACGCGCTTCATCGTACATATAGGCTTCCGGCTTACCTGCGGAGGCCACTGGTTCGACACCAGTGGCGGTGATCACGGCTCGAATCATCGAGCCGCAGCCGGGCGCTATGCCCATTTCACGCGGAATGGTCAGATCGCGGTTAGTCACGAAATATGTGGCTCCGGCTTCGACCGCATAGGAGACTTCAGCCATCATCTGCCACGTCATCTCGGGATACCATCCCTGAATAACCGCCTGCGGATGGTCTTCCGGGCCATTCACGATGGTCAAACCGTTTCGCGTGACCTCATCACGAAGATGATCGGCACCCAATACCTGCACGCGCGCACCGGCCGGCAACGCTTTGGCTACCATACGGGCCGCCACCACCGAGGAGGTGATGACCTGCCACGGTTCCACATCCAGGCCAAAACCCTTGAGCTGATCGGCCACCACATGCTGGAATCGTGAGGAATTGTTGGTGGTGTACTCGATAGTCATGCCGGCCTGTTCGGCAGCGCGGATGGAATCAGCCGCATAGTCGACCGGGTTCTTGCCGCGGTACACCACACCGTCGAGGTCCAGCAGCGCAAACTGATAGGCCTCGGCAAGCGGACGATCGGTGCCTTTGAGAAAACGGGTCATTACGCCGCTCACTCCTCGGTTTCTTCAGATTCGGCTTCGGCGGGAGCATCATCAGCCGACTCTTCGGATTCGGCCGGTTCGTCGCTCTCCTCGGACTCCTCAGTGGCATCAGATTCAGCTACGTCGGATTCCTCCGCAGCTTCATCATCTTCCGGTTCCTCGGCGTCTTCTGATTCCTCAGGCTCCTCAGACTCCGACTCCTCAGACTCTTCAGGCTCAAGCTCTGGAGCATACTGTGCTTCGGACGGGTCGATACCGAGGGTTTCCATCACTTCGGAGTCGTCGGTGATGTCCTCAAGATCATGGTCAATGACCACGTCATCGCTATCCTCGTCGATGTCTTCGTCGGCGTACTGGTCTTCAAGGCGGTCAAGCAAATCGTTAAGCTGCTCGGCTTCCTTGTTGCGGCCGGCTTCCTCGAGGAAATACTGTTCGGCTTGTACCGCACGCATGCGGTACTCCCCCGGCAGACCCTGCGAACGTCCGACGGCGTGAACCACATCAATGGCCTTATCCCACATTTCCAAATCGCCGAGAGCGCCAGCGTACACCAGGAACATCTCGACCTTCGGAGAGCCATGCAGTGCCTTGCCCTCGTCGGACAGTGCCAGTTCCACGGCCTTCTTCGGGTTGCCAAGACCACGCTCGCAGTCGGCGATGAACGGCAGGTAGTCCTGGAATCCGTTCATGCGGTAAGCGGTGCGGAATTCGCGCAAGGCGAGCTTGTAGTCGCCTTGACGGTAGGCGATGAATGCCAACGTTTCACGGGCGAAGTCAATTCGGGAAGCCTGACGAGCCACCCACTTGGCATGCTCGAGAGCATTCTGAGGATCGTCCTCCTCCTGCGCAAAGGCAGCGAGAATATGCAGACCGATGTTCTCCGCGTGCTCCTTGGACAGGCCGCGCAGACGCTCCCTCTCATCCGAGGACAGCATCGACCATTCCATACCCTTGGGCATCTTCGGCTCGTCAGGGCGACGATCGGTGTACGGGTTCTGCGAGGGGAAGCTCATCGTGCCGTCGGAATTGCGGCGCGGACGGTTCATGTATTCAGAGCGCTTCTCCTCACGGTACTGGCGCTTCTCCTCCTGAGAGAACTCGCGGTAGCCGTCACGGCGGTCATTGTCACGACGGTCATTGTCACGACGGTCATTGTCACGACGGTCATCGCGACGACGGTCATCGCGACGGAAGTTGCGGCGATCGCCATCCCTATGGAAGTCACGACGATCATTGCGGCGATCATCACGATGGAAGTCACGACGGTCTCCATCCCTATGGAAGTCACGACGATCGCCATCGCGACGGAAATCACGGCGATCATTGTCGCGGTGCTGGTAGCGCGGGTTCTCGCCGTTCTCGCCTTCGTGGGAACGGTAGCCACCCTCGCGGCGCGGCTTGAAACCGTCGCCGTCGCGGCGCGGACCATTGCCGCGGTAGCCGCCCTTGTGGAAGCCTCCGGACTTGCCGTAGGACTTGCGGTAGCCGCCGTGGCCTTCACCATCACCATCGCGACGCGGCGCATAACCCTCGCCATCCTCGCGGCGACGCGGCTTGAAACCCTCACCATCATGGTCGCGACGCGGGCGGAAGCCTTCGCCGTCACGACGCGGACCATTGCCGCGGTAGCCGGAACGACCACCCTTGTGGAAGCCTCCGGACTTGCCGTACGACTTGCGGTAGCCGCCGCGACCTTCACCATCACCATCGCGACGCGGCGCATAACCCTCGCCATCCTCGCGGCGACGCGGCTTGAAACCCTCACCATCATGACGCGGCTTGAAACCGCCCTTGCCGCGCGGCTTGAAACCCTTGCCACCGCGGTTGCCCGGTCGGCGATCGCCATACCCCTTATGGCCGCCGCCGTAGGACTTGCCGGAACGCTCGTTACCTTCTGCCATTACTTGTTTTCCTTAATTCGTTGTTGATTAACGGTTTTCCACGGCGCCGAGCGCCTTCTTGCCACGACGGATGAGCGCGAAGCGGCCGACCAGGAAGTCAGCTTCGGCCAGCACCTGCTCCTCATCCTCGATACGGTTGTTGTTGAGATACACGCCACCGGATTTGATGGCGCGGCGTGCCTCGGAAGCGGACTTGAACAGTCCGGCAGCCTGGGCGGCGTCGATTACGCGATCACCGAGCTTGGAGACGGGGAAGACGTGCTCGCCGTTCTCGTCGACCACCTTGAAACCGTCGAGCACGGATTCCAGCGTTTCCTCATCGATGTCTTCGAGGTTGCCACCGCGTCCGAACAGCGCACCGGAAGCGTCAATGGCGGCCTGGGTAGCGGCCTCGCCATGCACGAAGCTGGTGACCTCCCAGGCGAGGGTCTTCTGGGCCTCGCGCTTGCCGGGGTTGGTCTTGGATTCCTCGACCAGTCGTTCGATTTCGGCCTTGGGCAGGAAGGTGAACGCCTTCAGCAGGCTTTCCATCTCCACATCCGGGCGGTTGATCCAGAACTGGTAGAACTTGTACGGGCTGAGCATCGTGGCGTCGAGCCAGACGGCGTTGCCCTCGGACTTGCCGAACTTCTTGCCGGAAGCATCAGTGATGATCGGGCTGGTGAACACATTGACGTCCACACCGCGCACCTTGTGAATCAGGTCCAGGCCGGAGGTGAGGTTGCCCCACTGGTCGGAGCCGCCGAGTTCCAACGTGCAGTGGTATTCGTCAAACAGGTGGAGGAAGTCGTTGCCCTGCAGCACCTGATAGCTGAACTCGGTGAAGGAGATGCCTTCCTCGGAGTTCAGGCGGCGAGCCACGGTGTCTTTGGCCAGCATGGTGCCCAAGCGGAAGTTCTTGCCGACATCGCGCAGGAAGTCGATGACGGTCATCGAAGCGGTCCAATCGTAGTTGGACACGAAACGCACCGGGTTGGCGCCTTCGGTCTCCAAAATACCGCCGATCTGGTTCTTGAGGCGGTCGGCCCAGCCGGCCACCACGTCCTTCGGATTGAGCGTACGTTCACCTGACTGGCGCGGATCGCCGATCAGACCGGTGGCGCCACCGACCAGGGCGATTGGATGATGGCCTGCCAACTGCAGATGACGCATGTTGATGAGCTGCACTAGATTGCCGATATGCAGGGATGCAGCAGTGGGATCGAAGCCGCAATAATAGGTGATGGGCTCGCCGTTCAGTGCTTCCGCAAGTCGATCCCTGTCCGTGGACTGGGAAATCAACCCGCGCCATTCCAGTTCCTCAAGCAGGGTGTTGAAACCCGCTTCCTTGAAGTCGGTGACGTGAGCCATAGC
>OAWF01000837.1_pt1 | contig 11582 bp, 9 predicted proteins | sample 1495411 | NCBI WGS metagenome assembly OAWF01 (sample SAMEA2580150, study PRJEB22360) | human gut metagenome | biome: human gut; feature: human-associated habitat; material: faeces | place: Denmark | collected 2008/2010 | reverse complement strand
ACGTACCGGAATCTCTCTTCCGGCGGAGCTTACCTTAAATCGCTTTACCCCCGATGGACTGGCGCAAAGTCAGGTGTTACATCGGTTGGCAATACTGGAGATCCCAGGGGTTGTGCGCCAGCAGGGAAGTACACTGTCACTTGCAGGCAACGGTGAAGAATGCTGGAAATTAACCCGCCCGCTTAGCCAGCATGCGGCATTGATTGAGGCCGCCTGCTTTGGCGCCACACTCCAGGAAGCCGCACGCCATAAATTAGAAGCCGATATGCTGGACGCGGGTGGAATCGGCTGTATCACCACATGTCTTAGCCAGGCAGCGTTAGCGGGTCTGGCGTCTTTCAGTCAACAATTACTGGAACAACTCACATTATTAATCGCCCAGGAAAATCAATTCGCCGAAATGGGCCAGGCGCTGGAAGTGCTATATGCCTTATGGCGGCTGGATGAAATTAGCGGTATGCAAGGCGCGCAGATATTACAAATGACATTATGCGCGGCCATCGATCGCACGCTGTGGCTATGTGAATCCAACGGCAGACCGGATGAAAAGGAGTTTCACACTCACCTGCATAGCTGGCAGGCGCTTTGCCATATCCTGCGCGATCTACATAGCGGCGTTAATTTACCCGGCGTTTCTCTTTCTGCGGCGGTAGCCTTACTGGAGCGCCGCAGTCAGGCGATTCATGCCCCGGCGCTGGATCGCGGCGCGACTCTTGGCGCACTGATGCGTCTGGAACATCCCAACGCCAGTGCCGAAGCGGCGCTGACGATGCTGGCGCAGTTATCCCCGGCACAATCCGGCGAGGCGCTGCACGGTTTGCTGGCATTAGCCCGTCATCAACTGGCCTGTCAGCCGGTATTTATCGCCGGTTTCAGCAGTCATTTAAATCAACTGAGTGATGCCGATTTTATCAATGCCCTGCCCGATTTACGCGCGGCGATGGCCTGGCTACCACCTCGAGAACGCGGGACGCTGGCGCATCAGGTGCTTGAGCATTATCAACTGGTGCAACTTCCCGTTTCGGCACTGCAAATGCCGTTGCATTGTCCACCACAAGACATTGCACATCATCAACAACTCGAACAGCAGGCACTGGCATCGCTGCAACACTGGGGAGTTTTCCATGTCTGAACTGAACGATCTTCTGACCACCCGTGAGCTACAACGCTGGCGATTAATTCTTGGCGAAGCGGCAGAAACGACGCTTTGTGGGCTGGATGACAACGCCCGGCAGATAGACCACGCGCTGGAGTGGCTGTATGGGCGCGATCCTGAACGGCTCCAGCGTGGTGAACGTTACGGTGGATTAGGTCGTTCAAATCTCACCACCCCTGAGTGGATCAACAGCATTCACACGCTGTTTCCGCAACAGGTGATTGAGCGGCTGGAAAGCGATGCCGTGCTGCGCTACGGCATTGAAGATGTGGTGACGAATCTCGACGTGCTGGAACGTATGCAGCCTTCTGAAAGCCTGCTACGCGCCGTTTTGCACACCAAACATCTGATGAATCCCGAAGTACTGGCTGCCGCCCGCCGGATAGTGCACCAGGTTGTTGAAGAGATTATGGCGCGACTGGCAAAGGAAGTTCGTCAGGCTTTTTCTGGAGTACGCGATCGCCGTCGCCGCTCATTTATTTCACTGGCGCGAAACTTTGATTTCAAAAGTACTCTGCGCGCCAACCTGCAACACTGGCACCCGCAACACGGCAAGTTGTATATCGAATCCCCCCGCTTTAACAGCCGCATTAAACGCCATAGCGAACAATGGCAACTGGTCCTACTGGTTGATCAAAGCGGATCGATGGTTGATTCGGTGATCCACTCCGCAGTGATGGCGGCTTGTTTATGGCAGTTACCCGGCATTCGTACCCATCTGGTCGCTTTTGACACCAGCGTGGTTGATCTCACGGCAGACGTTGCCGATCCGGTAGAGTTATTAATGAAAGTACAACTGGGCGGCGGGACCAATATCGCCAGTGCCGTGGAGTATGGTCGGCAACTTATTGAACAACCTGCAAAAAGTGTCATTATTCTCGTGAGCGATTTTTATGAAGGTGGGTCATCATCATTGCTGACGCATCAGGTGAAAAAGTGTGTCCAGAGCGGCATCAAAGTGCTGGGGCTGGCAGCGCTCGACAGCAACGCAACGCCTTGCTATGACCACGATACGGCCCAGGCGCTGGTTAATGTCGGCGCACAAATAGCCGCAATGACACCGGGCGAGCTGGCTTCCTAGCTTGCGGAGAATCTTCAGTCATGAATTCACTACGTCCGGAATTATTAGAACTGACACCACAGGCACTGACGGCGTTAAGCAATGCCGGTTTTGTTAAGCGCAGCCTTAAGGAACTGGAAAATGGCAACGTCCCGGAAATCAGTCATGAGAACGGCGCTTTAATCGCCACCTTCAGTGACGGTGTCCGTACCCAGCTGGCGAACGGCCAGGCACTGAAAGAGGCTCAGTGCACCTGCGGGGCCAGCGGCATGTGCCGTCATCGCGTGATGCTGGTGTTAAGTTATCAACGACTTTGTGCCACCGCCCAGCCTACGGAAAAAAAAGAAGAAGAGTGGGATCCGGCAATCTGGCTGAAAGAACTGGCTACCTTGCCCGATGCCACCCGCAAACGCGCGCAGGCGCTGGTCGCTAAAGGCATCACCATTGAGTTGTTCTGTGCGCCTGGCGAAATTCCCTCTGCCCGATTACCGATGAGCGATGTGCGTTTTTATTCCCGCAGCAGCATTCGCTTCGCACGCTGTGATTGCATTGAAGGCACACTTTGCGAACATGTCGTACTGGCTGTGCAGGCCTTCGTCGAGGCCAAAACTCAGCAAGCGGAATTTACTCATTTAATCTGGCAGATGCGCAGTGAACACGTCACATCATCTGATGATCCGTTTGCCAGCGAAGAAGGCAAAACGTGTCGTCAATATGTTCAGCAATTAAGCCAGGCATTATGGCTGGGCGGGATAAGTCAACCGCCAATCCATTACGAGGCCGCTTTCAGTCGCGCGCAGCAAGCGGCGGAACGCTGCAACTGGCGATGGGTGAGTGAATCGCTACGGCAATTGCGCGCCAGTGTTGATGCCTTCCACGCCCGTGCCAGCCACTACCATGCCGGAGAATGCTTACGTCAGCTTGCGGCATTAAACAGTCGATTAAATTGCGTACAAGAGATGGCGCGGCGCGACAGTATCGGTGAAGTTCCTCCCATGCCGTGGCGCACGGTCGTTGGCGCTGGTATTGCCGGAGAAGCAAAACTTGATCATCTGCGGCTGGTGTCTTTAGGTATGCGTTGCTGGCAGGATATTGAGCAGTATGGTTTACGCATCTGGTTTACCGATCCCGACACAGGAAGTATTTTGCATCTTTCGCGTAGTTGGCAGAGAAGCGAACAGGAAAACTCACCGGCAGCGACGCGTCGGCTGTTTAGTTTTCAGGCTGGCGCACTGGCAGGTGGGCAAATTGTTTCACAAGCTGCAAAACGCAGTGCCGATGGCGAGCTGCTGTTCGCGACCCGTAACCGCTTGAGTGGCGTTGTTCCACTGTCGCCAGACGCCTGGCTAATGTTGAGCGCGCCGTTGCGCCAGCCGGGCATTGTGGCTTTGCGGGAATATTTACGCCAGCGTCCCCCCGCCTGCATACGACCAATCAACCAGGTCGATAACTTATTTATTCTGCCGATAGCGGAGTGTATTTCGCTCGGTTGGGATAGCAGCCGCCAGACACTGGATGCGCAGGTAATCAGCGGCGAAGGGGAAGATAATGTGCTGACGTTATCCCTTCCGGCATCTGCCTGTTCTCCTTTTGCCGTTGAACGCATGGCGGCGCTTTTGCAACAAACAGACGACCCCGTGAGCCTGGTTTCTGGCTTTGTCAGTTTTGTAGAGGGGCAATTGACACTGGAACCACGGGTGATGATGACAAAAACCCGCGCCTGGGCGCTGGACGCAGAAACTGCGCCTGTGGCACCGCTACCTTCTGCCAGCGTTCTGCCTGTGCCGTCTACCGCTCATCAGTTGCTGATGCGCTGCCAGGCGTTACTTATTCAACTGCTCCATAACGGCTGGCGCTATCAGGAACAGAGTGCTATTGGTCAGGCAGAGTTGCTGGCGAATGACCTCACCGCGGTGGGTTTTTATCGGCTGGCACATGTGTTGGGACAATTTCGTAATACAGAAAGCGAGGCACGGGTAGAAGCAATGAATAACGGTGTTTTGCTTTGCGAACAATTATTCCCCATGCTTCAGCAACAAGGATGAAATAGTGCTTTTTATTAAGAGTTCTACTCCTGTTCCGGACTGCTCACGCCACAGTATTAGGCATATCCTATATAGCCCCTGGTGAGAGTCACCAGTTCCTTGATTAAATAAAATGGAGTTTTACATGAAGGCTTTCAATAAGCTGTTTTCCCTTGTTGTTGCATCTGTTCTGGTTTTCTCTCTTGCTGGCTGCGGTGACAAAGAAGAATCAAAGAAATTCAGCGCCAATCTGAACGGCACTGAAATTGCCATTACCTATGTCTACAAAGGTGACAGGGTGCTTAAGCAATCTTCTGAAACCAAAATTCAATTTGCCTCCATTGGTGCAACCACCAAAGAAGATGCCGCCAGGACACTTGAGCCGTTAAGCGCTAAATACAAAAACATCGCGGGTGTTGAAGAAAAATTAACCTATACCGATACCTACGCGCAGGAAAACGTGACTATTGATATGGAAAAAGTGGATTTTAAAGCCCTGCAGGGTATTTCAGGAATCAACGTTTCTGCTGAAGATGCCAAAAAAGGTATCACTATGGCGCAAATGGAACTGGTGATGAAAGCCGCTGGTTTTAAAGAAGTGAAATAATCTGTCGGCGGCCATGTTTCGCATGGCCGCCATACCCGTCTTAGCTTTTCTTCACATGCTGGCGCGCTGCCAGTCCACGCAGAAAATAACGTAAAAATTGATCGCCGCATTCGCGGAAGTTTTTATGATCCGGTGCACGCATCATCGCCGTAATTTCCGGCATCGAAACGCGGAACTGCTGTTCGGTGAGGATTGCCAGAATGTCATCGGTTTTAAGCGAAAACGCGATGCGTAATTTTTTCAGCACGATGTTGTTATTAATGCGACGCTCCGGCTCCAGTGCCGGAGCAGACTCATCCTTGCCGCGTTTTTCATAAATCAGGCCATTGAGGAATGACGACAAAACAATGTCCGGACAACGCTGAAAACCCTCTTCGTCTTCTTTACGTAGCCAGACGGCGATCTGTTCCGCGGTGGCTTCGACATTACCCAGCGCCAGAATACGCACCAGGTCATTATTATTGGCTTTCAAAATGTAGCGCACGCTGCGCAGAATATCGTTACTTAGCATGAGGCCTTCAGGTGTTGATGAGGCAAAAAGCCATTTTAGCAGTCTTTTACAGGCCAATCGCCTCTTTTAAGCTTTTCAGATAACGGCGGCTGCCCGGCACGGTTAAGCCATTACGCAAAATCAACTCGGCCTGGCCGTTATCTTCCAGACGGATCTCCTGTAAATGCGCGAGGTTAACCAGATACTGACGATGGCAGCGCAGTAGTGGTGTACGACTTTCCAGGGTACGTAATGTCAGTTCGGTAAAGCCCTCTTTCCCTTCGTGACTGGTAACGTAGACACCGCTCATCCGACTGCTGACAAATGCCACATCTTTCATTTGCAGCAAATAAATCCGACTATGCCCCGTACAAGGGATAAATTTCAGCGCCTGTTGATTTTCCGGTAACAACGAAACATCCTGCTTGCTGCGCTCCTGACGCAATCGCGCCAGCGTTTTCTCCAGTCGCGCTTCATCAATTGGCTTCAGCAGATAATCAAAGGCATGTTCTTCAAAGGCTTTAATGGCGTATTCGTCAAACGCGGTGAGAAAAACAATATACGGGCGATGTTCCGGGTCGAGCATCCCCACCATTTCCAGACCACTGATGCGCGGCATCTGGATATCGAGAAACAGCACATCCGGGCGCAGTTTATGCACCGCGCCGATCCCTTCTACGGCGTTTGAACACTCTCCAACGATTTCAATATCGCTCTGCTCCTGCAAAAATACGCGCAGGTTCTCCCGTGCAAGCGGTTCATCATCGACAATTAAGACTTTAATCATGCCTCGTCCCTCCATGGTAGTCGTAACGTTATTCGGGTGTAACTATCAGGCTCACAGGCGACGCTTATCCCATAGTCATCGCCAAACCGTTCACGTAAACGCTTATCCACCAGATTCATCCCCAGCCCACTGGCATTGGTTACCGGTTGATACAAACCGGCATTGTCTTCGATCTCCAGCATCAAATGTTGCCCCTCACGTCGGGCGCTGATTGCCACTCGCCCTGTATCCAACAGTTGTGATGTCCCATGTTTAATGGCGTTTTCCACTATCGGTTGCAGGGTAAACGCGGGCAATTGCTGCTGGGATAATTCTTGCGGAATAGCAATGTTGACCTGCAACCGCGACTGGAAGCGCGCCTTTTCAATTTGCAGATAAGCGTTCACATGTTCAATTTCGTCGGCGAGAGTAACAAACTCCGAAGGCCGCTTTAAGTTTTTGCGGAAAAAAGTAGAAAGATACTGCACCAGCTGGCTGGCCTGTTCGCTGTCGCGGCGGATCACCGCTTTAATGGTGTTAAGCGCATTAAACAAAAAATGGGGATTCACCTGGGCGTGAAGCAGTTTGATCTCTGACTGGGTGAGCATCGCTTTTTGCCGCTCATATTGCCCGGCGAGGATCTGCGCCGAAAGCAGTTGCGCAATCCCCTCGCCCAGCGTGCGGTTGATTGAACTGAATAAACGGTTTTTGGCTTCATACAATTTGATGGTACCCATCACTCGCTGATTTTCACCACGCAACGGAATGACCAGCGTCGACCCCAGTTTGCATTGCGGATGCAAAGAGCAACGGTAAGGCACTTCGTTGCCATCAGCGTAGACCACTTCACCGGTTTCAATCGCTTTTAAAGTATAAGTCGAAGAAATTGGTTTGCCGGGTAAATGGTGGTCGTCACCAATTCCGGTAAAGGCCAGCAATTTCTCTCGATCGGTAATCGCGACTGCACCAATATCCAGCTCCTGATACAGCACCTGTGCCACTTTCATGCTGTTCACTTCGTTAACCCCCTGGCGCAAAATGCCTTCCGTCGAGGCCGCCACTTTCAGCGCAGTGGCAGAAAAAGCCGAAGTGTATTTTTCAAACATCGCGCGTTTATCGAGCAATATACGCATAAACAGTGCCGCGCCGACGGTATTGGTGACCATCATTGGCGCAGCAATATTACTCACCAGACGCACCGCATCTTCATAAGGTCGGGCGATCGCCAGGATGATCAACATTTGCACCATTTCAGCGACGAACGTGACGGCACCGGCGGTAATGGGGTTAAAGACTTTATCAGTGCGCCCGCGACGGATCAGGATGCTGTGTACCAGGCCGCCGAGCAATCCTTCAACGATGGTCGAGATCATGCAACTTAGCGCGGTCATGCCCCCCATCGAATATCGATGTAACCCGCCGGTCAGACCAACCAGCCCACCGACGACCGGACCGCCGAGTAAGCCGCCCATTACCGCACCTATCGCACGGGTATTGGCAATAGAATCGTCAATGTGCAACCCAAACCAGGTGCCCATGATGCAGAAGATGGAAAAGACGATGTAGCAGAGAAATTTATGCGGCAGACGAACCGTGACCTGCATTAACGGTATGAATAATGGCGTTTTACTCATTAACCACGCAATGACTAAAAAAACGCACATCTGCTGAAGCAGCAGCAACACCAGATTAAAATCGTACATACCCGCAAACCACACTTCCCTTTAAAACGCGTAACATACATTGCTTGCGTTTAACTTTCTTTGAACTCTTGCAGAAAAATGAGAATTCGTGAGTACGATCACTCAAAATCGCCTGGCAAAAATAAAATCACCCTATAGATGCACAAAAAACGGGCAAAACTACCTGGTTCGCAAAACTGCGTCTAAAGTTAAACCGGGACCTCGCGAGCAAGGGTGAGACGATGGCGCTTTACACAATTGGTGAAGTGGCGTTGCTTTGTGATATTAACCCTGTCACGTTACGCGCGTGGCAGAGGCGTTACGGATTGCTGAAACCACAACGGACAGACGGCGGTCATCGGCTGTTCAACGATGCCGATATTGACCGGATCCGCGAGATCAAACGCTGGATCGACAACGGCGTGCAGGTCAGCAAAGTAAAAATGCTGCTCAGTAATGAAAATGTTGATGTGCAGAACGGCTGGCGCGATCAGCAAGAAACATTACTGACTTACCTGCAAAGCGGCAATCTGCATAGCCTGCGAACGTGGATCAAAGAGCGCGGTCAGGATTACCCCGCCCAGACACTCACCACACATCTGTTTATTCCTCTGCGCCGACGGCTTCAGTGCCAACAAGCGACTCTCCAGGCGCTGCTGGCGATCCTCGACGGCGTACTGATCAACTACATCTCTATTTGCCTGGCTTCGGCGCGCAAAAAACAGGGTAAAGATGCACTGGTGGTTGGCTGGAATATTCAGGATACCACTCGTCTGTGGCTGGAGGGCTGGATTGCCAGTCAACAAGGATGGCGCATTGATGTCCTCGCCCACTCGCTCAATCAACTACGCCCTGAACTGTTCGAAGGCCGTACATTGCTGGTATGGTGCGGTGATAATCGAACCTCCGCCCAACAACAGCAACTCACCAGTTGGCAGGAACAAGGCCATGATATTTTCCCACTCGGCATTTAATGATTCGTTAACAAATGCGCTTTACTGTACAATCCTTTCGTTAACATAAGGAGTGCATTATGCGCATAGCTAAAATTGGGGTCATCGCCCTGTTCCTGTTTATGGCGTTAGGCGGAATTGGTGGCGTCATGCTCGCAGGTTATACCTTTATTTTGCGTGCTGGCTGAACGCCTGCACCAGCCTTTCAAACAGGCGGTCTGCGATGATCGCCGCCAGTGCCACCAGTAACGCCCCCTGGATCACATACGCGGTATTAAATCCGCTAAGCCCGATGATGATCGGCGTACCCAGCGTGCTGGCCCCTACCGTTGAGGCGATCGTCGCCGTACCAATGTTGATAATCACCGAAGTTCGCACGCCCGCCAGAATCACCGGAGCCGCCAGTGGTAGCTCGACCTTACGCAGTCGCTGACCACGACTCATTCCCATACCTTTCGCAACTTCTGTCACGCTGGCATCAATCGCTCCCAGCCCGGCAAGTGTCGCCTGCAGGACGGGCAGCACGCCGTAAAGGATCAAGGCGATAATCGCTGGTTTCAGACCAAAGCCGATCACCGGAACGGCAATCGCCAGCACTGCAACGGGCGGAAAAGTCTGTCCAACGGCGGCAATAGTTTCCACCAGTGGACGAAATCCCGCGCCCCAAGGGCGAGTGACAGCAATTCCGGCACCAGTACCAATGATCACCGCAAACAAACTCGAAATTCCCACCAGCCAGAAATGAGCCAGTGCCAGAGCTGCAAAGCTTTCCTGCTGATAAACGGGTCGTGGCAGTTGTGGGAACAAGGCAGCAAACAGCGGCTGGCTGTAAGGCAGCCAGAAAATCAGCGCCACAAACAGAGCAATCAGCCAGAACAGCGGATCGCGCAACATCTTCATACGATTACGCCTCCTCCAGCAGATCCTGAAAATGCAGCGTGCCGCAAGGCTCGCCCTGCGTGTTCACCACCGGCAGCACCTCGCATCCCCGCGCGACAAACAGAGAAAGCGCATCGCGTAGCGTCATCTCTTCTGCCAGCGCCTCACCTTCTGCCCGTTCTTCGCGACGCACGTAATCCGCCACGCTACGTAACGAAAGCAGGCGGACACCCAGTTCACTATGCCCAAAAAACTGGCGGACAAAATCATTCGTCGGACGAGTCAGCATCGTCAGCGGATTGCCCTGCTGCACCACTTCACCGTGATCCATCAACACCAGATGTTCTGCCAGTCGTAGCGCCTCATCAATATCATGAGTGACCAGCACAATGGTACGCCCCAGCAAACGGTGTATGCGCGTCATCTCTTGTTGCAACGCGCCGCGCGTTACCGGGTCCAGCGCGCCAAAAGGTTCATCCATCAGTAAGACTTGCGGATCGGCAGCCAGCGCGCGGGCCACTCCCACACGTTGCTGCTGACCACCGGAAAGCTGATGCGGATAACGCTCACGCAAATTTGGCTCCAGCCCCAGTAGCGCCATTAATTCGTCGATACGATCGTCGATCCGCGCCCGTGACCATTTTTGTAATTGCGGCACGGTGGCAATATTTTGCGCCACGCTCCAGTGGGGAAACAGGCCAATAGATTGAATGGCATAGCCCATCCGGCGGCGCAACTCCAGCACTGGCAGCGAGCGAATTTCTTCTCCGGCAAAGCGGATCACGCCACTGTCATGCTCCACCAGGCGGTTAATCATTTTCAGAGTGGTGGATTTACCGGAACCCGACGTGCCAATCAGTACCGAAAAACTCCCTTCCTGAAAATTGAGATTGAGATCGTTAACGGCTTTTTGTGCGCCGAACAGTTTGCTGACATGGCTAAATTCAATCATTACGTTTCACCTTCAGCAGTGCGATAAGCAAATCGAACAGCGCGTCGGTAAGCACCGCCAGAACAATTACCGGGATCACCCCCAGCAACACTAAATCAATGGCACTGCTTAGCAGCCCCTGGAAAACCAGCGCACCAAAACCGCCTGCGCCGATTAACGCCGCAATCACCGCCATGCCAACGGTTTGTACCATCACCACCCGCAGGCTGCGCAGAAATACCGGTAACGCCAGCGGTAACTGAACATGCAGGAAACGCTGCACCCCGCTCATCCCCATCGCTCTGGCGCTCTCCAGCACATCGCGCGGGATCTGGTTCAAGCCGACTACTACGCCGCGCACCAGCGGCAGCAAGGCATAGAGCACCAGCGCAATCAGTGCGGGTGTCATTCCGGTTCCTGCTATGCCGAGCATTCCCAGCCACGGAAAGGCCGTAACCAGCGCGGCAAGCGGCGCAATCAGCAGGCCAAAGAGCGCTATCGAAGGCACGGTCTGAATGACATTCAGCAGAGAAAAAATCGCTCCCTGCCGCGCGGTGGAAAAGTAGCACCAGATGCCCAACGGCACACCAATCACTAACGCAGGCAGCACCGCACCAAACAGCAACGTCAGATGTTGTGCCAGCGCGTCGTCAAACACATCCTGACGGTTGGCGTATTCTTTCATTAACGAGAGATCGTTAAGCGTGCCGGAGTACAGCAACCACAGCGGAATAATGGCAATCTGCATATGCAACAACCAGCGCCACAGCGGATGCGTGGAGATGCGGCGGATGCCATCGCTACAGGCCAGCAGTGCCAGCGCCGCAGCCAGCCAGAAACCACTGCCGAGGCTGGTACGCGCCAGCGCACTGCCATTTTGCGCCAGTTGTGTCGCCGCCTTTCCAGCTCCCCACACCAGCAATACGAAGACGAATTGCGCCAGAATGAGTGCAAAAATGCTGCCTTTTTTAGCGGGAATAAAACAGGCTGTCAGCCAGGCGCAACCAACGCCCACCAGCATCCAGAGAGTTTGC
>OAWF01000825.1_pt1 | contig 11749 bp, 2 predicted proteins | sample 1495411 | NCBI WGS metagenome assembly OAWF01 (sample SAMEA2580150, study PRJEB22360) | human gut metagenome | biome: human gut; feature: human-associated habitat; material: faeces | place: Denmark | collected 2008/2010 | reverse complement strand
CCGCGCCGGCCACGGACGCCGCGGCCGCGAGCACGACGGCCGGCACGACCATCACACTGCAAGGCGCAGACGGAGCAAGCCTGGCCGGCCACACGTTCGACGTGTACCGGATCGGCACGTACACGGACCAGATCCTGAACGGCACGCGGATCAGCAGTCTCGGCGTGCGCGGCGACACGGCATCCAACGCGTGGGCGGCCGACGCGATCGGCATCGCCAACGCGTACGATCCAAGCACGGCCGACGACATCGGCAAGGTGTACGGCTATGATGACGCGGGCAACATCGCCAACATCAAGATGGACTCCCAGACCAGGCAGTTGCGCAACATCAGCAAGGCCCTGTCCCAGTCCACTCGGAAGCCGGCCGCCATCCAGGGCGGCGCGAACCTGACGACCACCCGGTCCACGCTGACGATCAACGTGCCCTCCGAGGGCCTCTACTACATCACGGACAGCGCGGGCAACCCGATCATGATCGGCACGAAATCCGGCAACGCGAACATCATGAAGAACGACGCGAAGGACCCGCAGTGGCGGACCCTGGGCGTCGCGGTCGTCAAGGCGAAAAGCGTGAGGGTCGACAAGAAGGTCCAGGTGTCGCGCGACGGCAGGACCGTCGGCAAGGACGGCACCACCAACGATCCGGTCGGCGTGACCGTCGGCGACACCGTCACCAACACGGTCGAGGTGACCGTGCCGAACAAGCAGGCCGCATCCGCCGTCAAGTTCAAGCTCATCGACCAGCCGAAGGGCCAGACGTACGTGCAGGGCTCGCTGAGCGTCCGGCTGAAGAACGCGCCGCAGACCGACATCACGGCCGACGCGGTCATCTACGACGGGACCACGCAGAACAACGCGAAAAGCATCCCCGGCGACCCGGCTTTGAAGACCGCCGACAACCGGCCCGCAGACCCGGATCTCGCCATCCCCGCAGGCGGCTGGGGCATCGACGGCAAGAAACTTCTCGACAAATACTCCAACAGGACGATCGTCATCACCTACCGCACGACCGTCGACAAGGCCAGCGTCACCGACCCGGCCAACAACACCATCCACACGTACGGCACATTCACCGACGGCATCCACTTCACGACCATCACCGACCAGGACAAGGCCGACATCAAGGCCTACGACTTCACCCTGCGGAAGGTGGACGCGGGCAACGTGAACACGCTGCTCGACGGCGCCCAGTTCCAGATCCAGCGCAACGGCAAGTGGATGAATCTCGACTGGAACACCGGCAAATGGTCGGATGCGGCCAACCAGGGTTCCGCCACCGTGTTCGTGACCGGCGACACGAACCATGACGGGACGGCCGACAACAGGGACGACGCGAGCCAGAGGGGCCTCATCCGGTTCAAGGGCCTCGGCTACGGCACGTACACGGTCACCGAAACCCGGGAGCCGGCCGGCTACGCCAGCTACGCGAAACCGACGTTCACCGTCACCATCGACGACGCGGGCACCAGCATCCAGTACAGGGGCACCGGCACCGTGCCGAACCTGACCAGCAGGCTGGACAACAACACCGTCCAGGTCAAGAACGTCGCGAATCTGACCCAACTGCCGCAGACCGGCGGCGTGCTCGCGTTCGCGTTCTGGCTGGCCTGCGCCATGCCCCTGTTCGCGATCGGCGGCACCATGGCCGTACGCGGCGCGCGCAACCGCCGCGACGCGCTGATGCTCACGCACGACGGAGACACCCCGGCCGTCTGACATACGGGGGCGCGGAACAATCCGGATCATGCCGTGTCCCGCGCCCCTCCCCTCTCGTTTTCATTCATGGTTCTTTTGGCTCGCCGCAAGGGGTTCGTGCGGGTCCTGGTCCATCCGTCACGGACAGTCAAGGGGCGGGGAAGGAAAAACACACATGCACGCATGGTTGAAACGGGCGGTCGCGGGACTGTTGTCCGCGGGCACCCTCCTGGGCGGCGGGCTCCTGACGGCGGGCACCGCGAACGCGGACGAGATCCGCATGCCCGATATCGGCAAGACCATCACGAGCCTGACGGCATCGGCCGCCACGACGTATCCAAGGGAGCTCGTCAACGGCGGATTCGACTACCTGCCCGCGGGCGGCTGGAACGTCATCAGTCCCAAGCTGAACACCTCAAGAGGCAAGTTCACAAGCGTCGACCCGGTCAACGGGCAGTACATCCGCAATGCGCATGTCACAGATGGAAACGTCGCATGGGTGAAATGGGACGGTTTTGATGCCTCCAAATTCGGGTGGATCTCCGACCAGAAAGGCGGGAAACCCCAAGGCTTCGTCACCGACCACGCAAACAGCGTCGAATTGCAGCGGGACAATGACACGGACAATACGTATGCGGAGATCGTCGGCAGCGAAATCGGCAAAAGCATCTATCAGAAGATCGACACGCAGAACAGCACTGACGCCGTATACACGGTGCGCTTCGACCATGCGGCACTGAGTTCCGAGCATGCCGACGGGATGCAGGCGCTGGTCAACGGCAAGCCCGTGACCATGACCCGAATCGGCGGCAACAAGGCCGGGGACAAGACCGGTTGGACGGGCACGGACATCGTCACCCACGCGACCAACACGGATCATTACCGTCATGACGGTCAGTGGGCGACCTACGAGGGCAAGGTCACGATCCCGGCGAACACGCCTGTCAGCACGTTCATGTTCAAATCGCTGAATGAAGCGAAACCCGACATGGGCAACCTGATCGACAACCTGACGTTCAAGATCGCGTACAGGCTGAGCTATGACTCGAACGGCGGCACGAAGGCGAAGGCCAGCCAGATCAGTTCCATGACCGAGGGCAAGGCGTCCGAGACCGACGGCAAGGTGAAGACGGTGGCGGACGAGAACGTCCGGTACGGTTCCCTCGCTAATGGCGATTTCTCCTACCCCTCGTTCTCCGACATTCAGGAGAACGAGCAGGGAACCTATGCCGATCTGCGCACGTTCCTCAAATCGGATGACGGCACGCTTTGGTACAACATGTCCACCACCGATCTTTCCAAGTACGGAAAGATCGGGCAGATCCCCGGTTTCGACTCTTCCAGGTTCGCATGGTCCAGTACCGAGAACGGTTCAAGGGTCGAATTGCAGCAGGATCGCAACACCAAGAACACGTATGCGGAGATCGTCGCCCAACAGGACAACACCAGCATCTATCAGAACGTGTCCACCGGCAACGGCGGCGTGCTGTACAAGATCCGGCTCAAGCACGCCAGCCGCCAATCCTCCCATGCCGACAGGATGCAGGTCCTCGTGGGCTCCGACACGGCCCACGCGACGCCTGTGGAGATGACCCGCGTCACCTCTAACGGCCATGGCGACAAGGTGGGCGGGAAGTCCACCACCATCACCACAAAGGTATCCAACACCGATCCCCGAGACCATGGCAGCCAGTGGGAGACGTACGAAGGCTATTACCAGGTGCCCGAAGGACAGAAGAACACGGTATTCATGTTCAAGAGCCTCGAAGGGTTCAAAGATGTTGAGACCCTGCCCGGCAACAACGTCGGCAATCTCGTGGACGACATCGAATTCTCCCGTTCCTACAAGTTGACCTATGACAAGAACGCATCCGACGCGACCGGCAAGGTCCCGTCGAATCAGCGTGGCAAGGAGAACGCCGTCCAGCCCGCCGAATCGAAGACTACCGGAAACGTGAAGACGGTGGCGGATAATACGTCGAATCTGCCGGACCATCTGGTGAACGGCACGTTCGATTATCGCGGCAACGAGATCATCAACGAGAACCAGAGGGTCTACGGCGGGCACGACACAACCTACCTCGCCATAATCAGCGCGAAGACCGGCGTCATCGGCAACCCGCTGCACAGCAAGCTCGACAACTGGGATTCCGGCAAGTTCGGCTGGAAATCCAACGACGCCACCGCCGGCGTCGACACCGTCGAGGTGCAGCGCCGCAATCACACCCCGTATCCGACCAACGCGGGCAACGTGTGGGGCGAGATCGCCGCAGCCAAGCGAGGCAAGTACATCTACCAGGACATCGCCACCACGCCCGGCGTCGTGTACAAGTGGAGCCTCAAGCACGCGTCCCGCAACGCGGACCAGGACGACAGCATGCAGGTCATGATCGGCGAACCCGGCAAGACCGTCGCACAGCAGGCGACCCGCACCACATCCAACGGGTCGGACAAGACCGGCAGCGTCGGCACCACGATCACCACGCACGGCACCGCGCAGGACGGCAAGTGGGAGACCTATACCGGCGACTACCTCGCCACCTCGACCACGACCCGCTTCACGTTCAGGAGCGTCAGGGACTCCAACGGTCAGGGCCTCGACTTCACCGCCGAAGGCAACTGCGTCGACGACCTAAGCTTCGACAAGGCGTACAAGCTCTCTTACGACAAGAATTCTTCGGACGCGACCGGCAGCGTGCCATCCAATCAATACGGCAAGGAGAACACCGTACAGCCCGCCAAGTCCAAGACCACGGGCAGTGTCGGACTCGCGGCTGACAAAACCGCTTCCGGCCTGACGGTGCATGATCTGAAGAAGAACGACAAGGGCAAGGTGCCCTCCAATTCGAAGGCGGATTCCACGCAGCCGGCCGCGTTCAAGGCTCCGGCCGCGAGGACGGAGGCCATCGCCTCCAGGGCCGCGGGTGATGAGCTGGCCGTGAACGGCGGGTTCGACACCCCGAAGTGGAGCATCGCGAAGGAGGGGCAGGGCCTGCCCTGGGTGTATGTGAAGCCCAATGCGGGCACGATCCGCTCCTACGCGCAGGCCATGGCCGGACAGACGGGCGTGAAGGCCGGCGGCCTGACCGCCGCCACGTTCGCCTGGCAGGATCTCGATGCCATCGGCAGCAACCAGAACTTCGAACTGCATCGCGAGAAGGACGGGAACACGGCCGCAGACGTGCATGCGGGGCGTACCGTCGCCCAGACCGTGAACACGACGCCCGGCGCCAGCTACACGTTCAGTATCCGCCACTCCGGCCGCTCCAAAGGCAACGCGGGCGGCGTGACATTGCTCACCGGCCCCGACAAGGATCATCTCACCCCAGTCAAACTGACCCGCACCACGGTCTCCAAGACCGGCCAGAAGTACGGGGACAAGACCGGCGATGTGGGAACCGTCGCCTACACGCACTCCGATTCCATGGACGCCACCGAGGGCGGCCACGATCCGTGGGACCATTCCGATGACTGGGAATCCTACGAGGGCACGGTCATTATCCCAGCCGGACAATCCCGCACGATGATCGCCTACAGGGGCGTCGCCAAGGACGGTACTCTTACTGCCTCCGCCAATGACAGCATCATCGACGACCTGAGCTTCCGTCTCGCCTACAGGCTCGGCTACGACGCGAACGGCGGGGCCAAGAAGAGCACGTCGCAGATCAAGGCCTCCACCGATGGCAAGGTGAAGACCATCGCCGGCAAGACCGACAGTCTGCCGACCGAACTGGTCAACGGCTCGTTCGACTATCCGGCCGGCCTGATCGCCGGTGTCTCCACCAAATACCCGTGGGACGACTGGACCGTCGTCGACCCGATCAACGGCAGATACGCGCGGCACATCGGCATCGATAAGGACCCCTGGGCGCCAATCCCGGGATGGGACGCCTCCAAATTCGCATGGAAGTCGACCCAGACCAAGGGAACCGACTGGCAGCAGATCGCACAGGGAGTCGAACTGCAGAAGGACTCCAAGACCGGCAACCAGTACGCGGAACTCGTCGCGGGACAGGCGGGCACCGCCATCTACCAGGACATCGCCACCATCCCGGGCGTGTCCTACCGCTGGACGTTGAAGCACGCCAGCCTCGACAGGAACCACCTCGACGGGATGAGCGTCATGATCGGCGAACCCGGCAAGGAATCCGCCCAGGACGCGAGGCGAACCACCGTCAACGGCAACGGCGACCAGCCGGGCGACGTCGGCAAGGTCATCTCCACGAAGGTGAGCAACGACGCCGAGTCGAACCATGAGTCGAACCATTCCAGCCGTAACCATGACGGGCAGTGGGAGACCTACACCGGCACGTACATCGCCACCGGGACGGTCACCCGCTTCACCTTCAAGTCGGTAAGCTCCAGCAACAACGTCAACGGCAACATCCTCGACGATCTGAGCTTCACCAAGGCCTACAGGCTCGGCTACGACGGGAACGGCGGAACCGGCCAAGTACCCTCGCGCACCGAGACGGGCAGGACCGAAACCGCCGCATCCGGGACGGATGGCACGGTCAGGCTTGCGGCCGACAAGAGCGCCGGACCGGAATCCGGAACCATCGCGGACGACCGCAGGGTGCTGACCGACACGACCGCCAGACAGGATGACGGCACCAAGCAGCGGACGATCACCCGATCCGACGGCAGCGTGCGCGTGGAGACGATCGCCGACACGGGCGCCGTATCCGGCTGCCAGGTCTACTATCCGGCCGGCACCAGAATCACATTGGCGACCGCGAAGGCCGACTCCGACTGCTGGGATTCCAGCCAGATCGGCAAGACCAACCGCACGTTCTACGGGTGGAGCGCGAACACGGACGCCAACGACAGGGACGTGCCCGTCGGCGACACCATGGACCGGAACACGCTGAACGCGAACGCCAGGACGGAGATCGTCATGCCCGCCAGGGCGAAGACCGTATACGCGTTGTGGGCCATCAACCCCACGCTCTCCTACAACGTGAACGCGCCCGCCGGCAGCAACGCGCCCGGCACGCCCGCATCGCAGACCGTGCCCTACAACACGGCCGCCGCCGACAAATCCGGTTGGGCGGCCGGCGACACGGGCAAGATTCCCGGCTACCGGTTCGACGGCTGGTACACGGCCCCGAACGGCGGAAACAAATACGATTTCAACACGCCGCTCACCAACAACGTGACCGTGTACGCGCACTGGGTCGGCAACGGGTACACAGTCAGATTCGCCGGCAACGGGGCGACCGGCGGCGGCACCCCGGATCAGGCGTTCCAATACAACATCGGCCAGAACCTGCACCGGAACGGGTTCGTCCGCGACGGGTACACGTTCACCGGGTGGAAGCGCGCCGACAACCAGCAGGCGTACGGCGACGGCCAGTGGGTCACGAACCTGACCACGCAGCCGAACGGGATCGTCACCATGGTCGCCCAATGGTCGGCCAACGAGGCCCACATCCGCTACAATCCGAACCCGCCCGCGGGCAAGACCACGGGAGGCCAGGGCACCCCCAACTGGGATGGCCACACCGGAGACACGCCGACCATCGGCCAGAACGGCTGGACGATCGACGGGTACACGTTCGCCGGCTGGGCCACCAGCCCGGACGGAAGCGGCGCCAGGTACGCGCCGGGAGCCAGGTGGACGGCGAACGGCACGCTCACCCTGTACGCGCAGTGGACACCCGGCCAGGCCAGCCTCACCTACGACGGCAACGGCGCGACCGGCGGCAAGACCGACCCGCAGACTGGCAAGACCGACGAGAAGATCAACGTGCGCGACAACGGATTCACCCGCGACGGCTACACGTTCGTCACGTGGAACACTCAGGCCGACTGCAAGGGCAATGCAGTGAAACCTAACAGCGAGTGGACGTTGCGTGGTTCCAGCACCCTATATGCCTGCTGGGCCGGTAACGCACAAACCCTCACCTATCACGGCAACGGCGCAACCGGAGGCAACACGGCGGCACAATCCGGCAAGACCGGTGACGAACTGACCACAAACGCCAATGGTTTCACCCGCGACGGATACACGTTCGTTCGTTGGGACACCGCCAAGGACGGTTCCGGCACCGCATACGGCGAAGGCAAGAACGGCGTCAGCCAGTACGTGATGAAGCCAGCAGGCAACGACCTGTACGCCATCTGGAAGGCAAACCCGGCAACCATCCAGTACCGCAACGACTGGCCGAACACCACAGGCAGCACACCCGACACCACCGGCAACACCGGCGACACGGTGACCATCAGCCAGAACAGCTTCGACCGTCCAGGCTACACGTTCACCGGCTGGAGCACCAGCAAACGCGGCGACCCAAGCCTGCAACCGGGCGACAAACACACGCTTGAACCGAGAACCACCACCGTGTGGGCCCAATGGAAGGCCGACCCCGCACACCTGGTGTACAACAGCAACATCGGAACCGTCGGCTCGGAAACCAAGACGGTGGACGGTGTTGTCGACCAGACCGTGAAGACCATCACGAACCCGTTCGACCGTCCTGGTTACACATTCTCCGGCTGGAACACGCAGGCCGACGGCAAGGGCAAGGCATACGCCACGGGAGCCGACTACGTGCTGACGGCCAACGACAAGTCCACGCCGAAGAACACCTCCGTGCTCTACGCGCAGTGGAAAATCAACGGTGCCAGCCTGAAGTTCAACCCGAACGGCGGCATCGGCCATGTCGATGACGTGACCGGCGACGCCTTCTCCACCGTCACCATCCCCGGCGACGCGAAGGAGCCGAAGATCACCCGACCCGGCTACCGGTTCGTCGGATGGAGCACGGAGAAGAACCCGCCCGCAGGGAGCACTTTCCTGCAGCCGGGCGAAGGCAAGGTCACACTGCCCGCCGAAGGCAGCACCACCGTGTACGCCCAGTGGGAGCCGAGCCTGACCACCCTGCCGTTCACGGGCGGACAGGCCCAGGTGCCGACCATCTGGCTGTACGCCGGATTCGCGCTCATGCTGATCGCGCTCGGCGTGATGATGCCGATGCTACGCATGCGCATGGCCGCAACCAAGCGCACCGGTAAGCACATGCCGATCACCGGCGGAAAGCACGCGAAGTGACGGCAGCGGCCGAAACCGACGTGTGGGAGAGCGTCGCGGATGCGGTCCGCGACAAGCGGGCGCGCGACAATCGCGCCCGCCGGCTCGTCCGCCATTCCCGGATCTACGCGGTCGCCGCAGTCATCTGCCTGATCGCGGGCATGGTGCTTGTCGCCATGCCCCGCATCCAGCAGACACTCGGCGACCGCGCCGTTGGCGAGCAGGCGCGATCCGTCAGCCAGACGGCCGCGCTGTTTCCGGAATCCTCCCGTCAAAGCGTCATCCAATCTGCCATCGCATATAATCAGCGTCTTTATGAAGGCGGTCAGCCACAGATAGGCGAACCTGTGTTCGATGGGAAGACCGAGGGCAATTTCGAGGGCGATGCCGAATACCGGCGTCAACTGTCCGTGAATGGGTTGGATGCCATGGGTGAGATTCTGATTCCGAAGATCAGCGTCGACATGCCCATCCTCCACGGAGCTGGTCAAGATGTGCTCGAACATGCGGCCGGCCATCTGGCGGGCACCAGTCTGCCTATCGGTGGCAAGAATACGCGCGCCGTAATCACCGGTCATTCGAATCTGAAAGGCGCGACCCTGTTCACCCGGCTCGGTGAACTCGAAGACGGCGACCCGTTCTATATCAAGGTCATGGGTAACACGCTCGCCTATCGAGTCACCAGCAAACGCATCGTCTCTCCTACCGACACGAAATCGTTGCGTGTCCATAAGGGGAAGGACGAGGTCACGCTCCTCACCTGTACGGGGCAGGGCAATACGCTGCGACTGCTTGTCACGGGGGAGCGCAACAGCATGCCCGATCAGGCCCCCTTGCCCGGAGATGCCACGGGGGACGTAAAAAAGGCGGCTTTTGTTTCGGGCGTCACCGTGACGGGGATATTGGCTGTCGGATTTTCGCTTTGTCGCAGTCGGCGTGCCGTGGGTCATCATATAGGTTTGCCACAGACACATGATAGTGACAATTTGCGTTAGTAAAAAAAGGTGTTACTATATGTTTGTGAAACAAAAACACATAATCTCCCGACATCGGGGTAAACCCGAAAAGGAAGACACATACACGAGAAAGAAGAAACTCCCCATGACACACGGCATCACCAAGATCACAGTGGCAACCACCGCCGTGATGGCAACCCTTGCCGCTCCGGCAGTCGCAATGGCCGACGAAACCACAACCACCGGCGACCAAACCAATCAGGCAATCACACAGGCCCAAGACAGCATCCAGCAGGCACAGCAGAGCACCACCGAAGCCAACCAGGCCATCGCACAGGCATCCCCGACCGGCGTGACCGAAGCACAGGCCAAGGCCGACGCCGCCGCAGCCGCACTGGACACCGCCAAGCAGAACCTCGACGACGCCGCCGCCCAGCAGCAGACAGCCGCGAACGGCCAGCAGCAGGCCCAGAAGAATTATGACGACGCCAACAAGGCCCAACAGCAGGCCGCACAGGATGCGACCGGCACGGCCGACAAGATCGCGGCCGCGCAGCAGGCCGCGAACGACGCGTCCAACGCCATCAATGACGCCAGCAAGGCCATGCGGCAGGCATCCGATGACCAGTCGAAGGCAGAAGCCGACAAGCGGATCGCACAGACCGCGAAGGATGAGGCCACGGCCGAATCCGCCTCCCATCAGCAGGCCGCCGACAAGGCCCAGACCGATATTGATGCGGCCGACAGGCAGGCCACGGACGCGCAGAAGAAGGCCGATGCGGCGGATACCGCCATCAGTGATGCGCAGAAGAAGGCCGGCCGGGCCGACGCGGACGCAAAGAAGGCCGCGGCCGACAAGGCCGCCGCCGAGAAGGAGCTGACGGAAGCCAGGAGGCAGCAGGCTTCGGCGACCGGCGACAAGACGAAGGCCGACGAGGCGGTGAACGTCGCGCAGGCCAAGCTGGATGCGGCCAGGCAGGCCGAGGCCAAGGCGCTTGAAGCCAAGCGGAAGGCCGATGCCAAGGTCGAGCAATTGTCCAAGGATGATGGAGGTCTTTCCGACCTGGCCGCGAAGCTCGAAGCGGCGAAGAAGGCCGCAGCCGACGCCGCCACCGCCCAGCAGAAGGCGGAACAGGCGCAGAAGGATGCCGACAAGGCGGTGTCCGACTCCTCTTCCAACGCCGAGGCGAAGCAGCAGGCCGCCGCCGATGCCAAGAGCGAGGCCGACGCCAAGAAGGAAGCGGCAGACGAGGCTCAGGACAAGCTGTCTCAGGGCGCAGTGGCCTACTTCGGCGACAAGGGTGCCTCTCAGGCAGTCAAGGTTCTCACCGATCCGACCGTCACCGAGTATCTTGACGCCATTCATAATGGTGCCAAGGGTGATGCGACCACGTTGGACAACATGATCGAGGCCCTGAAGTTCATCCAGGAAGCCAATCAGCTTCGCGCGAAGGAAGGCCTGCAGCCCCTCAAGGTCAGTGACACCCTGATGGCACAGGCCATGGCGGATGCGGATTATGCCAACAACAACGTGAACCATCCACTTCAATTCCCCGCCAGCGAAAACCTCGCCTGGGGTTACACTGATCCCTTTAAGGGCTGGTACGACACGGAGAAGTCCATGTATGAGAAGGACATGTCCGACGGTGTCCTGGATTGCAAGGCCTCGGACGGCAAGCCCGTCAAACCCTGCGCTTATGGCCATTACACCACGCTGGTCAACCCCGATTTGACCCTCACCGGTTTCGGCGTCAGCCAGAACGGCAACATCACGGGTATCGGCGGGAACACCCATAGTCAGCTGTTCACCGAAAACGCTAACGGAATCGGCTCCGACGCGGGCCGCATCATGGACGTTGACGCATACCTGACTGATTTGACTGCCTACCGTGATTCCCTGACCGGAGCCGACGCCGCATACCAGACCGCATTGTCCAAGAGCAAGCAGGCCGCACAGGACGCTTCCGATGCGGCCAAGGCGCTGGCCGCCGCCCAGCAGTCCGCACGGAAGGCCGCTGAGGAAGCCCAGCAGGCCGCACGGAAGGCCAAGGATTTGCAGGCTG
>OAWF01000824.1_pt1 | contig 11764 bp, 9 predicted proteins | sample 1495411 | NCBI WGS metagenome assembly OAWF01 (sample SAMEA2580150, study PRJEB22360) | human gut metagenome | biome: human gut; feature: human-associated habitat; material: faeces | place: Denmark | collected 2008/2010 | reverse complement strand
CCCCAGCCGTTATCACCTTCGGCGTTATCGATCAGGCTGATTAAGTCCTCTTTTGCCATGCGGTTGCGAATAATCTCCGCCCACACCCCCTGACCGAGCGGCAAGGCATTACCCGCTTCGATGCCGAGGCGCTTTAATGCCACGGCAATATTCAGGGCGCAGCCGCCAACGTTAACGCTCTGCTGTTTCAGTTCGATATCGCACCCACGCCAGGGGAGGGCATAAGCGTCGGCGATCACATCAATGACCGCCGCGCCGACGACCATCACCGGCTGATGCGTGGCTAATTCAGGCAGCAGCGTGTGTAATCGAGCGCCGCTCATATCGCCTCCCGTTGTTGGCGATACTTCGCCAGCGCCGTGGCATAGCGGTTGAAATCAAGCTGATTTACTGCATCCAGTTCCGCCTTTAACGCAGGATCGATAGCGTTAACGCCATGCAACGCGCCGCAAATTGCCGTCGCCATAGCACCGATGGTGTCTGTGTCGCCGCCAAGGTTAGCGCACAGGACGGCGCAACGGTTCGGGTCGGTTTGTGCCAGTTCAACCAGCGCAATGGCGCACGGAACGGACTCAATAGTGCTGGTACCTGCGCCAACGACCTGGTAAAGCTGTTCGCTGGCGGATTCGGTGCCGTCAGCATTGCGCACAATTTTCAGCGCAATCTCCAGACGAGCAGCCAGTGAGGCGCTGAAGGTAGTGATGCGTTTTTGTTGAGCATGTCGCGCAATTGAAGGCAGTGAATTAACAATTGCTGACCAGCTTTCTCCGTCAATGGCACGAGAAATCGCCCATGCGATGACTACCGCCCCCGCAACCGCCAGATCGGATTTATGTGTCGGGCGGGAGGCCAGCGCCACATCATCAATAAAGGAATCAACATCACGCGCCGGAAGCAAACAACCTAATGGCGAGATGCGCATCGCTGCGCCGTTGGTCACGCCGTTATTTTCCAGTTCAGCAACGGGTTTACCGTCGCGAATGGCGTTAAGCGCAATCTTCGAGGTCGGACCTAGTACGTTTTTGTTAAAGGCGTCGAAACGCAGCGCCCAGTCGAGAATATTACGCCCAATCAGATCCGGATCGATCTTGCCTTCACGTTCCAGTAACGCATCCGCCAGACACAGCGCCATCGAGGTATCGTCGGTGAATTCGGCGCGGTTAAAATAACAGGCTGCGTTATTCTCCTTTGGCCCAGGCAGAAAACGGTCAATCCAGCCAAAGTGTGCTTTGACGCGACTGCGCGGCCAAAGCTCGGAGGGCATCCCCATCGCATCCCCTAACGCCTGCCCATAAAGAGCACCGAGAATACGTTCTGTTTTCATTTAACTTCCCCTTGTGTCAACGCAATATCGCGATCATCGACCTTGATAGCCGTAATTTCGTTGTCGGATTCGCGGAAAAAAATCATGAACAGCACGGCGATAATGGCAATCATCACCGCGCCGAAAGTCCACATCCCGGCCCAGTTGAAAGTCAGTCCGTTTACCGGTTCCTGATAAGCGAACATCTTTTCCATCATCACACCGCCAAGACGATAGCCGAGCAAACTGCCGAAGCCCTGGCAGCAGAGCGTGATCAGCCCCTGCGCGGCAGTACGCATATGCACGGGGGCTTTTTTATCGACATAGATGTAAGCGGTAACGTAGTAAAAATCGTAACTTACGCCGTGCAGCAAAATGCCGAGGAACAAGAGAGCGTAAGTGAAATATTCATCCGCACTGCCGTAAATAAAGAAGCCATAACGGATCGCGGCGGTGACCAGACCAAGCAATAATACCTTTTTGATACCAAAGCGTTTGGTGAAAAACGGCAATGCCAGCATAAAGAAGATTTCAGAGAACTGGCCGAGCGTCATCCAGCCAGTGGCGTTTTTCATGCCAACTTCGGTCAGATAACCGTTGGCAAAGATGTAATAGAACGCCAGTGGCATCGCAAACAGGAATGAACAGAAGAAAAAGACGAGGAAGTTCTTATCGCGCAGCAGGATCAGCGCATCCAGGCCGAGCATGACTTTAATATCCATTTTGCCGGTGCTTTTTGGCGGTGTGTCGGGCAGGAAAAATGCAAACACACCAAGCAGAGCAGAACTTCCGGCAGTAATCAGCAGCGGGATGTTCGTCGGTGAGATATCGGCATACCCCAGCATTTGCGGCAAGAAACCACATGCCAGACCAGAGGCAATCCAGCCGATAGTGCCCATCACACGAATGCGCGGGAAATCACGCTCCACATCCGGCACGTTGGCAAAAGCGATACTGTTAGTCAGCGCAATGGTCGGCATATAGGTTAGCGAGTAGGCCAGCAGTAACGGGAAGAACCCGGCAAAAGTGGTCTGTTGCGCGGCGAAATACATCAGCACCGCACCAGCGAACATCAATACCGCCAGCACTTTCTGCGCCGAGAAAAAGCGGTCAGTGATGGAGCCAACCAGAATCGGCGACAGGATCGCCGCAATGGCGGTACAGGCATACGACCAGCCAATTTCTCCGGCACTAAAACCGCTTTTACTTAACCACAACCACAATGGCACAAACCACGCGCCCCAGATAAACCATTCAACAAACATCATGAACGACAGCTTTGCTGTTGTTTTCATCTTTTAATTCCTTCATGACAGGTAATGTAAGGTACGCGATGACAATACCACTTAGTAATACCTTTTAAATACCTTTGCGGTGAAAACTTGACCGCGGTAACATTTTTTCTGATGAATCGAGCCAACAGAAAACGCTGAAAAAACATCCAAAAGATGGAAAAACTCGCCCGTAACGACCAGGATTATGATTGCCCGCAAAAGGCGGGCCAGGACAATCCATAGCCGATATCCAATCGGAATTTACGGGAGCATAGTAATGACAGATATTGCGCAGTTGCTTGGCAAAGACGCCGACAACCTTTTACAGCACCGTTGTATGACTATTCCTTCTGACCAGCTTTATCTCCCCGGACATGACTACGTAGACCGCGTGATGATTGACAATAATCGCCCGCCAGCGGTGTTACGTAATATGCAGACGTTGTACAACACCGGGCGTCTGGCTGGCACAGGATATCTTTCTATTCTGCCGGTTGACCAGGGCGTTGAGCACTCTGCCGGAGCTTCATTTGCCGCTAACCCGCTCTACTTTGACCCGAAAAACATTGTTGAACTGGCGATCGAAGCGGGCTGTAACTGTGTGGCGTCAACTTACGGCGTGCTGGCATCGGTATCGCGGCGCTACGCGCATCGCATCCCATTTCTCGTCAAACTTAATCACAACGAGACGCTAAGTTACCCGAATACCTACGATCAAACGCTGTATGCCAGCGTGGAGCAGGCGTTCAATATGGGCGCGGTGGCCGTTGGTGCGACTATCTATTTTGGCTCGGAAGAGTCACGTCGCCAGATTGAAGAAATTTCTGCGGCTTTTGAACGTGCGCACGAGCTGGGCATGGTGACAGTGCTGTGGGCCTATTTGCGTAACTCCGCCTTTAAGAAAGATGGCGTTGATTACCATGTTTCCGCCGACCTGACCGGTCAGGCGAACCATCTGGCGGCAACCATAGGTGCAGATATCGTCAAACAAAAAATGGCGGAAAATAACGGCGGCTATAAAGCGATTAATTACGGTTATACCGACGATCGAGTGTACAGCAAGTTGACCAGCGAAAACCCGATTGACCTGGTGCGTTATCAGTTAGCTAACTGCTATATGGGCCGGGCCGGGTTGATAAACTCCGGCGGTGCTGCAGGCGGTGAAACTGACCTCAGCGATGCAGTGCGTACTGCGGTTATCAACAAACGCGCAGGCGGAATGGGGCTGATTCTTGGACGTAAGGCGTTCAAGAAATCGATGGCTGACGGCGTGAAACTGATTAACGCCGTGCAGGACGTTTATCTCGATAGCAAAATTACTATCGCCTGATGCGCTTCATACGAACAGCACTACCCCGTAGGCCGGAAAAGGCGTTAACGCCACATCCGGCATAAAACCACGCGTACTTTGTTACGGCTTCCCCCGGGAGGCCGTTTTTTTTGCCTTTCATTCCTGGATTGATTTTCATATTGTCGTTTTTGTGATCGTTATCGCGACATTTAAAAACAAATAATTTCATTATGTTTTGAAATCGAAAATAAATGACAGGATGTGAAAATGTACGTGGTATCGACAAAGCAGATGCTGAACAACGCGCGGCGCGGCGGTTATGCGGTTCCGGCATTCAATATTCACAATCTCGAAACGATGCAAGTGGTGGTGGAAACCGCTGCCAGCATGCATGCGCCGGTCATCATCGCCGGAACGCCCGGCACATTTACTCATGCCGGTACAGAAAATCTGATGGCGCTGGTCAGCGCGATGGCGAAGCAATATCACCATCCACTGGCGATTCATCTCGACCATCACACGAAATTTGACGATATCGCTCAGAAGGTTCGTTCTGGCGTGCGCTCAGTCATGATTGACGCCTCGCATTTGCCTTTTGCGCAAAATATTTCACGGGTCAAAGAGGTGGTGGATTTTTGCCATCGCTTTGATGTCAGCGTCGAAGCGGAGCTGGGGCAACTTGGCGGCCAGGAAGATGATGTGCAAGTCAATGAAGCCGATGCTTTTTATACCAACCCCGTTCAGGCGCGTGAATTTGCCGAGGCAACCGGGATTGATTCCCTGGCGGTCGCCATCGGCACGGCTCATGGGATGTATGCCAGCGCACCGGCGCTTGATTTTTCTCGACTGGAGAACATTCGCCAGTGGGTGAACTTACCGCTGGTGCTGCATGGCGCGTCAGGATTATCGACAAAGGATATTCAGCAAACCATCAAACTGGGGATATGCAAAATCAACGTTGCAACGGAGCTGAAAAATGCCTTCTCGCAGGCGTTAAAAAATTACCTGACAGAGTACCCCGAAGCGACCGATCCCCGGGATTATTTGCAGTCGGCTAAATCTGCAATGCGCGATGTGGTGAGCAAAGTGATTGCCGATTGTGGCTGCGAGGGCAGGGCATAACGCACCTGCCATTTAACAAGGAAAAAACATGAAAACGTTAATTGCCCGGCATAAAGCTGGTGAACATATTGGCATATGTTCAGTCTGTTCTGCACATCCGTTGGTTATCGAAGCGGCGCTGGCATTTGATCGCAACAGCACGCGTAAAGTGCTGATTGAAGCAACGTCAAACCAGGTCAATCAATTTGGCGGTTATACCGGAATGACACCGGCAGACTTTCGCGAATTTGTTTTTGCGATTGCCGATAAAGTCGGATTTGCTCGTGAGCGTATTATTCTCGGCGGCGACCATCTGGGACCAAACTGCTGGCAGCAAGAAAATGCGGATGCGGCGATGGAAAAATCCGTCGAGCTGGTAAAGGCATATGTTCGTGCCGGCTTCAGTAAAATTCATCTTGATGCGTCAATGTCCTGCGCTGACGATTCCATACCGTTAGCGCCAGAAACGGTTGCTGAACGTGCCGCTGTGCTTTGTCTGGCGGCGGAAAGTGTGGCGACTGATTGCCAGCGTGAGCAACTGAACTATGTCATTGGCACTGAAGTTCCGGTTCCGGGCGGTGAGGCCAGCGCCATTCAGTCAGTACACATCACCCAGGTTGAAGATGCCGCCAATACTTTACGCACGCATCAAAAGGCCTTTATTGCCCGTGGTCTGGCAGAGGCGTTAACACGCGTGATTGCCATCGTGGTGCAGCCGGGTGTGGAATTTGACCATAGCAATATTATTCATTATCAGGCGCAAGAAGCTCAGGCGTTGGCGCAATGGATAGAAAAAACCAAAATGGTTTATGAAGCGCATTCCACCGATTACCAGACTCAGACGGCCTATCGGGAATTAGTTCGCGATCATTTTGCAATTTTGAAAGTCGGTCCGGCATTAACCTTTGCTTTACGTGAGGCGATATTTGCGCTGGCACAAATTGAGCAGGAACTTATCGCACCCGAAAATCGTAGCCGTTGTCTGGCGGTAATTGAAGAAGTGATGCTCGACGAACCGCAATACTGGAAAAAATATTATCGCACGGGTTTTAACGATTCATTACTGGGTATTCGTTACAGCCTGTCGGATCGTATTCGTTATTACTGGCCGCATAGCCGGATTAAAAATAGCGTCGAAACGATGATGGTGAATCTGGAAGGCGTGGACATCCCACTGGGCATGATTAGTCAGTATCTTCCGAAACAATTTGAACGCATTCAGTCCGGGGAATTATCAGCAATACCGCATCAGCTTATTATGGATAAAATTTATGATGTTTTGCGCGCCTATCGCTACGGCTGTGCGGAATAAGGACGGTATATGACTAACCTGTTTGTTCGTAGCGGAATTTCTTTTGTCGATCGTAGCGAAGTTTTAACCCATATCGGTAATGAGATGCTCGCGAAAGGTGTGGTTCATGATACCTGGCCACAGGCATTAATTACCAGAGAAGCAGAATTCCCTACCGGGATAATGCTTCAGCAGCACGCCATTGCAATACCGCATTGTGAGGCGATTCATGCTAAGTCGTCAGCCATTTATCTGTTAAGGCCAACAAATAAAGTTCATTTTCAGCAAGCGGATGATGATAACGACGTGGCGGTATCGTTGGTTATTGCGTTGATTGTGGAAAATCCGCAGCAGCAATTGAAACTTTTACGCTGTTTATTTGGCAAGTTACAACAGCCCGATATCGTCGAGACACTAATCACTCTTCCTGAAACCCAGTTAAAGGAATACTTCACAAAGTATGTTTTAGATTCAGACGAATAAATCCCTCTGTAACAATAAAAAGGACTATTTATGAAACGCAAAATTATTGTCGCTTGCGGAGGCGCGGTTGCGACCTCTACGATGGCGGCGGAAGAAATTAAAGAGTTGTGTCAGAGTCATAATATTCCTGTTGAATTAATCCAGTGTCGGGTTAATGAAATAGAAACCTATATGGATGGCGTGCATTTGATATGCACCACTGCCAGGGTGGATCGTAGTTTTGGCAATATTCCGTTAGTTCACGGCATGCCTTTTGTTTCTGGTGTCGGTATCGAAGCATTACAAAATAAAATTCTGACTATCTTACAGGGGTGACCTATGTTTTCAGAAGTCATGCGTTATATTCTCGACCTCGGCCCTACGGTGATGCTGCCGATTGTCATCATTATTTTTTCTAAAATATTAGGCATGAAGGCAGGCGATTGCTTTAAAGCAGGTCTGCATATCGGGATTGGCTTTGTTGGTATTGGCCTTGTGATTGGCTTAATGCTGGATTCCATTGGCCCGGCGGCGAAAGCGATGGCGGAAAATTTTGACCTGAATCTGCATGTGGTCGATGTCGGTTGGCCGGGCTCTTCACCAATGACCTGGGCGTCGCAAATTGCGCTGGTGGCGATTCCGATTGCGATTCTGGTTAACGTGGCGATGCTACTGACCCGTATGACGCGGGTGGTAAATGTTGATATCTGGAATATCTGGCATATGACCTTCACCGGCGCATTGCTGCATCTGGCAACCGGTTCATGGATGATAGGGATGGCGGGTGTGGTAATTCACGCGGCGTTTGTTTATAAGCTCGGCGACTGGTTTGCCCGCGATACTCGAAATTTCTTTGAGCTGGAAGGCATTGCTATTCCGCACGGTACGTCGGCGTATCTGGGGCCAATTGCGGTGCTGGTGGATGCTATCATCGAGAAAATCCCAGGCGTTAACCGTATTAAATTTAGCGCCGACGATATTCAGCGCAAATTTGGCCCATTTGGCGAACCTGTCACCGTGGGCTTTGTGATGGGGCTGATTACCGGCATCCTCGCGGGTTACGATGTCAAAGGTGTATTGCAGCTGGCGGTAAAAACGGCGGCAGTTATGCTGCTGATGCCACGGGTGATTAAACCCATCATGGATGGTTTAACGCCCATCGCTAAGCAGGCCCGTAGTCGTTTACAGGCGAAGTTCGGCGGTCAGGAGTTCCTGATTGGCCTTGATCCGGCGTTGCTGCTGGGGCATACGGCGGTGGTATCGGCAAGCCTGATTTTTATCCCTCTCACCATTTTAATTGCTGTTTGTGTTCCGGGTAATCAGGTGCTGCCGTTTGGCGATCTTGCAACTATCGGCTTCTTTGTGGCGATGGCAGTTGCCGTGCATCGTGGAAATCTGTTCCGCACCTTAATCTCGGGTGTCATCATTATGAGCATCACCCTGTGGATCGCGACGCAAACTATTGGTTTGCACACCCAACTGGCGGCTAATGCTGGGGCGTTAAAAGCCGGGGGCATGGTGGCTTCAATGGATCAGGGCGGTTCTCCCATTACCTGGTTACTGATTCAGGTTTTCTCCCCGCAAAATATTCCCGGTTTCATTATTATCGGTGCCATTTATCTTACCGGTATTTTCATGACCTGGCGTAGAGCGCGTGGCTTTATTAAACAAGAGAAAGCCGTTCTCGCAGAATAATTTTTACCTGAGGGGGAGGTTATCCCCCTTAATAATCAGGAGTTTTTATGAAATCAGTGGTGAATGATACTGATGGTATCGTGCGCGTTGCAGAAAGCGTCATTCCTGAAATTAAACATCAGGATGAGGTGCGGGTAAAAATTGCCAGCTCGGGCTTATGTGGTTCCGATTTACCCAGGATATTTAAAAATGGTGCACATTATTATCCAATAACGTTAGGTCATGAATTTAGCGGCTATATTGATGCGGTGGGATCCGGTGTTGATGATTTACACCCTGGCGATGTGGTTGCCTGTGTGCCGTTATTACCCTGTTTTACTTGTCCAGAGTGTTTGAAAGGGTTTTATTCCCAGTGCGCAAAATATGATTTTATTGGCTCGCGGCGTGATGGTGGACTTGCTGAATATATTGTCGTTAAGCGAAAAAATGTCTTTGCTCTACCCACGGATATGCCTATTGAGGATGGGGCTTTTATTGAGCCGATTACCGTTGGCCTGCATGCTTTTCATTTAGCGCAAGGTTGTGAGAATAAAAACGTTATTATTATTGGTGCCGGAACCATTGGCCTGCTGGCTATTCAGTGCGCTGTCGCGCTGGGAGCAAAGAGTGTGACGGCTATCGACATTAGCTCAGAAAAACTGGCACTGGCAAAATCTTTCGGTGCGATGCAAACATTTAACAGCCTTGAAATGAGCGCGCCGCAAATGCAGGGCGTTTTACGCGAGCTGCGCTTTAATCAGCTTATCCTCGAGACGGCTGGCGTCCCGCAAACTGTCGAACTGGCGGTAGAGATTGCCGGGCCTCATGCCCAGCTGGCGCTGGTGGGCACGTTGCATCAGGATCTGCATTTAACATCGACAACGTTTGGCAAAATATTACGTAAAGAGCTGACGGTTATCGGCAGTTGGATGAACTACTCCAGCCCTTGGCCGGGGCAGGAGTGGGAAACGGCGAGCCGGTTGCTGACAGAACGTAAGTTAAGCCTGGAGCCATTAATCGCTCACCGTGGAAGCTTTGAAAGCTTCGCCCAGGCGGTGCGTGACATCGCTCGTAATGCTATGCCGGGCAAAGTGTTGCTCATTCCCTGAAACCGCGGGCCAGCGTGATGCTGGCCCGGTATTGTGCAAAACAGATCATTCACCAATGGTCCCCCTTCGTTTACACTAGCCACAATTGAATATGGGTAAATGACGATGAATTCATTCGAGCGAAGGAATAAGATCATCCAATTAGTGAATGAACAGGGAACCGTGCTTGTTCAGGATCTGGCGGGAGTATTTGCTGCCTCGGAAGCGACAATCCGTGCCGATTTGCGCTTTCTCGAACAAAAAGGCGTGGTTACGCGCTTTCATGGCGGTGCGGCGAAAATAATGTCCGGTAATAGTGAAACCGAGACCCAGGAAGTTGGGTTTAAAGAGCGATTTCAGCTCGCCAGTGCGCCAAAAAACAGAATAGCGCAGGCGGCAGTCAAAATGATCCACGAAGGGATGACCGTTATTCTCGACAGCGGAAGTACCACAATGCTTATCGCCGAAGGTTTAATGACCGCCAAAAATATCACGGTGATTACCAACAGTCTCCCGGCGGCGTTTGCCCTTTCCGAAAATAAAGACATTACTCTGGTCGTCTGCGGTGGCACGGTCCGCCATAAAACGCGATCTATGCATGGATCTATTGCTGAACGTTCCCTGCAGGATATTAATGCCGATTTAATGTTTGTCGGTGCTGATGGTATTGATGCGGTTAATGGTATTACGACCTTTAATGAAGGTTATTCCGTTAGCGGTGCGATGGTGACAGCGGCGAATAAAGTGATTGCCGTTCTCGATTCATCGAAATTTAACCGTCGCGGTTTTAATCAGGTACTGCCAATCGAAAAAATTGACATTATTATTACCGATGATGCTGTGTCTGAGGTGGATAAACTGGCATTGCAGAAGACACGGGTAAAATTAATTACGGTGTAGTATTGTTCTGTATGCCGGATGAGGTGTTTACACCGCATCCGGCATTACGGATTCTCTCTGGTTCAACAGAGAATAGTTTTATTAACGCAACAATGGACAATCTGGTGGTAATCGACAACGCAACGCCGCCGGAAGTATTTCAATATGGAAGTTTTGCCCACTCAACGGTTCGCCATCAAGATTAAAAGTGATTTCGTGTGGGGCTTGTATATCAAACCACGACGAAGCACCTTCGATAATATTCGGGTTATCTTCGTCAGATTTTAAGGTTGATACGAGAGTCGGAATAATTTCATCGCCGGTAAAAATGCGCAGTTGCAGCAAGCCATCGTTAATTAATGCGTTCGGGCACAATTGTTGACCGCCACCGGCCTGACGCCCGTTACCAATACCAATGACCAGGGCGTCACCTTGCCAGTGAAAGTTTTCAGCGCGGATCTCACAACGGTCCGGTTGCAGAGTATCCATGCGCATTAAGCCATGAATGATGTAAGAGACGCCACCCAGCGCGGCTTTTAATTTTTCCGGCGTTTCTGTGGTAATACGCGTCCCAAATCCGCCTGTCGCCATATTAATAAAACAGGTTTGTTTATTGACCTGCGCCATATCTATCGCAATGGCGTTACCGGCAATTGCCAGTTTCAGCGCCTTATCCAGTGCCTCAGGAATCCCTACACTGGTGGCAAAATCATTGGCGGTTCCTAATGGTAAAATTCCCAGCGCGGGTATGTCATCCCCCTCACACTGAATCAACGCCGTAGAAACTTCATTAATGGTGCCATCGCCACCACCGGCAATCACCGTTGCGACGCCCAACTTCCGTGCCTCCTCTACATATCGTGCGGCATCGCCTTTCTCCCAGGTGACCCGCACATGGATCGTCATTCCTTCCTCACGCAACAGCATAATTGCTTCGCGCAAGGGTAGATTGTCAGTACTTTTGCCATTAAGAATCAGTAAGCTGGCGGGAAATTCTGCCATGATCGTATGTGCCTTTATGATTGGTCTGTAGATAGTGTAGAGCAGAAAAGAAAAGGTGGAGTCAGAACAGGATGAAAGTCGGAGGATAAAAAGTCAGTTCAAGTATGGAGGATTCAGTGGTTACCACCAGGAGCTTGCAATGGGAACAGCGAATATTAACGGTAGCCACCAGTAAATTTGAAAAAAGAGCAAATATCTAATATTCAACTAAATAGTGGCATCTTAAATATACTATTCAAAATATATTTAAGCCCCCCATAGGGTTACCCGGAAGGGCCACCATGTCTGTAATTCCTACTTATGTAGGAAATGTTGTACAGAACATTTATTATAATCCTATTCAATTATAATAATCATGCCATTATTATATTTAAACACTAGAGAGTGTCGTTGGTATTT
>OAWF01000822.1_pt1 | contig 11782 bp, 9 predicted proteins | sample 1495411 | NCBI WGS metagenome assembly OAWF01 (sample SAMEA2580150, study PRJEB22360) | human gut metagenome | biome: human gut; feature: human-associated habitat; material: faeces | place: Denmark | collected 2008/2010 | reverse complement strand
CCCGCATCACCGAGTGGCTCCAGAACAACTGGGACAAGACGATCGGCAACTGAGGCACAGACCGATGACCGCCGCAATCGCACCCATTGCATCGAACGGACCTGCTGCCGCCAAGGCTGCGGGTCCGTCCGCTACTCCCGCTTCTCCTCTCTCCTCGGCGATGGCCAAGCACCGCCAGGAGCTGGGCACGCTCGCCACCACGCTCCCGTTCTTCGCCTACACCGCCTGCTTCCTGCTCGCACCCACCGTCATCGTGATTGTCGGTGCATTCCAGGATCGCAGCGGCAACTTCACGCTCGCGAACTTCAATAAGATGTTCGAGGCCAACACCATCGCCGCATTCGGCACCTCGATTCTGGTGTCTTTAGCATCCTCTCTGATCGGCGCAGTGGTGGGCGCGCTCGCTTCCTACGCACTGGTCATTGGTGCCAAGCCGAACGGCCTGCTGCGTCGTATGGTCTCCGCCATCTCCTCCGTGCTTGCTCAGTTCGGCGGCGTGATGCTCGCGTTCGCGTTCATCGCCACCATCGGCATCAACGGTATCGGCACCATGCTTATCAAGACACTGACCGGCTACACCGTGAACCCGAACTGGCTCAGTTCGTTGCCGGGCCTGGTGACCATCTACTGCTACTTCCAGATTCCGCTGATGATCATCATCTTCCTGCCCGCGGTCGATTCGATCCGTCCACAGTGGCGCGAGGCATGCGAATCCCTCGGTGGCAACACGTTCCAGTACTGGACGCGCGTGGCCTGCCCGATTCTGGCACCCCGCTTCATCTCCGCGTTCCTGCTGCTGTTCGCCTCCGCGTTCTCCGCATACGCGACCGCCGCGGCCCTGTTCTCCCAGCGTTCGATTCTGGTGCCGCTTATGATCCAAGGTGCCATGCGCAACGAACTGGACCCCAACCAGCAGGGCTTTGCCCAGGTGCTGGCATTCGCAATGATCATCGTCGTGGCCATCGTCATGCTGTTGAGCCACGCCGTGGAAAAGAGGGCCGGACGTTGGCAATGACCGAAACTTCCGCAACCAAGCCGCCGCAGCTGCGCGCCGCTCGTGCGCGTAAACAGAGCATCATCAAATTCGTGATCCTGTTCGTCACCCTGGCGTTCCTGTTCGTGCCGCTGCTGGCCATGCTCATCTTCACCCTGCGTCACCCGCTGTCCGGCCGCTGGTCGGCCGCGCCGTGGATCGCGATTTTCACCGGCAACGGCGAGTCGCTGGGTGCCGACCTGACCGTGCTGTGGCAGGGCATCGGCACCTCGCTGGCCCTGAGCGCGGTCACCGTGGTGATCATGCTGGTGCTGCTGGTGCCCACCATGGTCATCGTGCATATTCGCTCCAAGGTTTTGGAGCGCGCGATCGAATGGGTGGCCACGCTGCCGCTGACCATCCCGGCCATCGTGCTGGTGGTGGGTTTGGGCCCGATCTACCGCTGGCTGTCCGCCGACGTGCTGAGCACCAACCCAATCTGGCTGTGCTTTGCCTACGTGATTCTCGTGATGCCGTTCGCCTTCCGCGCGATCGCCGTGGGGCTTAACTCCATCGACGTCAAGACGCTGGTCGAGGCATCCCGCTCGCTCGGTGCCTCCTGGCCCAAGGTGTTCTTCAAGGTGATTATCCCGAACCTATGGCAGTCGATTCTCTCGGCATCCTTTATCTCCATCGCCGTGGTGCTGGGCGAATACACCGTCGCCTCGCTGCTCGGCCGTATGAACCTGCAGGTCGCGCTCTACCAGCTCGGCCAGTCCAATTCTCAAATCTCCACCGCCATGTCGCTGCTGGCTCTGCTCTTCGGTGCGGTGCTCCTCGTTGCGCTCGACCTGATCTCCGACGCAATGCGCAAGTCAAGGGAAGGTAAGTAACCTGATGAACAGCAATTCGATTTTCACCCGTCGCCATGCCGGTGCCGATGCCGCGGCTTCTGTTTCGGCGCCCGCCACCACGTCCGCTGCCGCCGAGGACGCCTTCAAGAACGATCCCACCGCCACCCTCGAAGGCGTGCGCGGCAAGGACGTGACCAAGGCCGCCAAGGCCCTGCTCAAAGACAGCGTCAAGCGCGGCGGCGGCTCCATCCAGATGCGCGACGTCGTCAAGATCTACCCCGGCTCCACCGTTCACGCGCTCGACGACTTCAACCTGGACATCAAGCCCGGCGAAATGGTCGTGCTGCTCGGCGGCTCCGGCTGCGGCAAGTCCACCGCGCTGCGCTCGCTCGCCGGCCTCGAAGACATCCAGGGCGGCCGCATCATGGTCGGCGGCCAAGACGTCACCGGCGTGCCGGTCAACAAGCGCGAGATGGCCATGGTGTTCCAGGCCTACTCGCTTTTCCCGCACATGACCGCCCTGGAGAACGTGGAATTCGGCCTCGAAGTGCGCGGCATGGGCAAGGCAGAACGCCGCAAGATCGCCATGGAACAGCTGGAGCTCGTGGGACTTGCCGATCAGGCCAAGAAGTACACGCAGCAGATGTCCGGCGGCCAGCAACAGCGCGTGGCCCTGGCCCGCGCGCTGGCCGTCAAGCCGCGCGTGCTACTGCTCGACGAGCCGCTCTCCGCCCTCGACGCCAAGGTGCGCGTCCAGCTGCGCGACCAGATTCGCCGCATCCAACTCACCACCGGCACCACCACCGTCTTCGTGACCCACGATCAGGAAGAGGCGCTGGCCGTGGCCGACCGCATCGGTGTGATGAACAAGGGCAAGATCGAGCAGATCGCCGCCCCGCAGAACCTGTACCAGCGCCCCGCCACCGAGTACGTGGCCACGTTCATTGGACTCACCAACCGCCTGCCCGGCGCATCCAATGGCGACGAGGCCGTGGTCTTCGGCCAGCGCGTGCCGCTGCTCGCCGGCTCCGCCAAGGGCGATTCCGTGGCCATGCTCGTGCGCCCGGAGAACCTGACGCTGGCCTTGGCCGGCAGCAGCGATTCGCACGTCGGCGAACGCGCCCGCGTGGAGGTCATTCACTTCCTTGGCTCCTTGGTGCGCGTGGATACGGTCATCACCTCCGGCGAATACCAGCGCTGGAACAAGGGCGAACAGCTCAAGGCCACCGTGCAGCTGCCCGCCAGCGAGCTGCCGGCCGGTCTGGCGGTGGGCGATGACGTGATTGTCACCCCGCGTCCGGTCGCCGCGCTCGCCTGCTGAATGGCGTTGCGATGATCGTGCGGTTCTGTTCTGTTTTTGTGACTGTACGATCGTCGAATGGCTTATCGGCAATGATGTGTGTGGGACGGCGGCGATTTTTGGGCGATTATCGCGTGCCGTCCCACAGCAATCTTGCAGAGTAGGGGACTTTCTCGGCATTGGGAATGATTGACGTTGATCATTCCTTGCCCATTGATGATTTCCTCCCCCATTCCCAATGCAATCGAAACGCCGTGCCGTATTCTTGAAGAGTATTGCACGTGTGATCGGTCCGTTTGCGGCCAGTAACTATGGGGGATAAGTATGAGCGAACCAATGCCGCCGGCGCAGCAGCCGCAGGCACCTCAGCAATCGCAGCAGCCGCAACAATCTCCACGCGATTGGTGGTTCACGGCCCATCGCCGGTTTTCGACAATCGGCTCGGCGCTCGCCATTATGATGGTGTTCTGGATCGGACTGAATATTCTGGCCACTGAAGCACTACGAACGCTGCTTGGCACCGATGTGCCCGCTTGGGCTGTGCTGCTCGCCTCCTCCGGACCGCTGTATGTGGTGGCCATGCCGCTGAGTATGTTGGCCTTCACTCGCGTACCGGTTATTCGCACCCGGCAGTACCCCATGAAGGCGGGGGAGTTCATTCAGATTTTCGTCATGTGCATTCCGGTAATGTTCTTGGGCAATATGATTGGCAGTATATTGTCTGCCGGAGCCACTGATGGTCAGGCCACCAATCGCATCAACGACGTGATTCTTGGCAGCGACTGGCGGGTGAACGCATTGTTCATAGGCCTGTTGGCACCGGTTTGCGAAGAATGGATTTTTCGCAAGGAGATTATCTCCCGCCTGCGCCGGTACGGAGAGAAGACCGCAATCATATTCTCCGCATTGGCATTCGCGCTATTCCATATGAACGTGTTCCAGTTCTTCTACGCCTTTGGCCTAGGACTGATGTTCGGATATGTATACACGCGCACCTCCCGACTGCGGTATTCGGTGGCTATGCACATGCTGATCAACCTGAACGGGTCAGTACTCGCCCCATTGGTGATACAACAGATCGATCCCCGCATCCTCGACGGCACGGTCAGCGAGGCCGAAATCATGCGTATGGCTGAAGCCGGCAACATGGGCGACATGGGCATCATGATGTTGTACGGCACAGTGATGTTGGGCCTCTGCATTGCCGGTATCGTGCTGCTTATCACCAAGCGCAAGAGCTGGGAGTTCTATCTTGCGCCAGAGGAGTTGCCTGCGGGGCTTAAAATACGCACCGCCTATGCCAATCCCGGCGTTATCGCGTACCTACTGTTGACTGTGATGCTTACCGGTTGGATGCTGTTCGCATGACTGTCATAGCCGGACCCAGAGAGGCGAGCCGGGAGATATCACAGATTGCCTGACGAGCCGCCATCTTCAACAAGGTATTCGGTGCCCGAACCGGCGATGGCTCGCGCCGCCATATCTTTGATGGTGGAAGGCAGCACACCCTCGCGCGCGAACACAAGCACTTGGCCGGTCATGCCGTAAGGGGAGAAGCCGGTGAACTTGACCAATGGCGGCTGACCCTCCAGCGCCACGTCGGCGGTGGCTTTGGTTACGCGGTCGAGAATATCCTGACTGATCGCAGACGGGTCGCCGGAGGCCTTGGCCGTGAACTCAAGCGTGGCCATGCCTTCGCTGACCGGCGTGAGCTTGGTCAGGGCGGCCGTATTGAGTACCGAATTGGGGATGACCATCATGTCTCCGGAACGGGTGCGCACCACGGTCTGACGCCAGGTGATGTCGTGCACGGTGCCTGTGACGCCTTGAATGGTCACCAGATCGCCGGGTTGGATTACGCGGCCCAGCATCAGGCCGAAGCCGCCGATGATGTTGGCGATTGTATCCTTCAGACCCAGCGAAATCGCCACACCTCCAACACCAAGGGCGGTGATAAGTGTGGTCGGATTGATGCCGAATACGGGCTGCAGTACCATCGCTGCGCCGGTGACCCAGATGGTCACGCGCGTGAGGTTCACGAAAATCGAGGCGCTGGGAATCTGAGAATTGTCCAGAATCTTGCGCAACACGCGGCTGATGACGCGGTCGGCCACAAATACGATGGCCAATACAATGGTCAGCCAGATGAGTTTGCCGGCGTTCACCTGAAACCAGCGTGCGATGTCTTCTGCATATTCAGTCATACGCCTACTGTATCGGTCGTTTCTGGTGAAGTCGTGGAGACGGGGTGGCAGAAAGCGGAATCGGCCTACGGTCGATTCCGCTACTCCTGGCGTTCGCGGCAGGTCTGGCCGAGGCCGCGGGCCAGTCGAATCGGATCGAGAATCTCGTCCAACTGCTCGGCGGGCAGGTCGGTGCGTTCGCCGGCCACCTCGCGCACGGTACGGCCGGTATGTACGGCTTCGGCGGCGATGTCGGCCGCGTGCTCGTAGCCGATGTAGTGGTTGAGCGCGGCGGAAATCGACGGTGAGGACTGGGCGTATGAACGCCCCAGGTCAGCATTGATTTCGATGCCTTCCACGCAGTTGACGCGGAACGTCTCCATGGCGTGCGTCAGCAACGCCATGCCGGTCAGCAGCTCATGCACCATCACCGGGTCGAAGGCGTTCAGCTGCAACTGTCCCTCGGCCACAGCCCAGTTCACAGTCACGTCCATGCCGAAAATCGTGAAGCAGCACTGGTTGACGCATTCGGGGATCACAGGGTTCACTTTGGCCGGCATGATCGACGATCCGGCCTGGCGAGCCGGCACGTTGAGATCGTTGAAACCGCAGCGCGGCCCGGAATTGAGCAGTCGCAAATCGTCGGCGGCCTTCTTCAGGTGCACGGCGAGGCTCTTGATGGCAGCCGACGTGGCCACGTACGCGCCCATATCCGTCATGGCGGCCACCGGATCGGGCGCGGCGGTGACCGGCAGCCCGGTGATTTGCGCCAGATGCTTGATAGCGGACTTGCGGAATCGCAGATCCGCGCAAATGCCGGTACCGATGGCGGTGGCACCGAGGTTGAGCTGGGCCAGCAGCGGCACCACGCGATCGAATGCAGCCAAATCAGACTTCAACAGCGTGGCAAACGCATGAAATTCCTGACCATAGGTCATTGGTACGGCGTCCTGCAGCTGCGTGCGGCCAATCGTCACGTCATTGATATGTTTGTCGGCCAGATCGTGGAAGGCCTTGGCGAGTTTCTTGGTGGACTCGGCGAGCGGCCCGATCGCGTCGATAAGCGCGAGTTTGCAGGCGGCCGGGTAGGTGTCGTTCGTGGACTGCGACTTGTTGACGTCGTCGTTCGGATGGATGTATGTGTAATCGCCGCGCTGGCGGCCGGCGATTTCCAACGCACGGTTGGCGATCACCTCGTTCATGTTCATGTTCGACGAGGTGCCGGCACCGCCCTGCATCACATCGACCGGGAACTGATCGGCCAGTTTGCCGGCCTCAATTTCTAGGCAGGCGGCGCGAATGGCCTCGGCCTTGGCCGGGTCGATCAGGCCTAATTCCTCATTGGCGATGGCGCAGGCGCGCTTGACCGTGGCATAGGCGCGAATCAGCTCGGGATGTTGGCTATCGGTGATGCCGGAGACCGGGAAGTTGCCGATAGCGCGCTGGGTGTGAATACCCCAGTAGACGTTCGCCGGCACCTCCATCTGGCCGATGCAGTCATGTTCCAGACGGGTCTTGTTCGATGTTTCGCTCATGCTTCCATCTTCCTGTGCGTGGGTTGGAAACGCCAGCATGAGAGGCTGATTGCGCCTTGTGAGAAACCTCACGCGAGGTTCGTGCGGCGGAAACAATCCAGACTCGCTGGTTTTCGGTCAAGCGGTGTACCCGGGGAATCCTGCGGGGCCGTTCGACGATGAGATGGTGGATGGCGCGGCATGCGTGGCGGCGACCGGCATGCCGGGGGCGGTCGAATCCTGCGCATTGTGCACGAAGATGCGATTCCAGTAATTAAGCATGTCCTTTTGGCTCATGGCCAGGTATATGCCCATGGCCAGCACGGCCACATCTTCTTTAAGCAGGTCTTTGATTTCGATGGTGTCGCTCAATTCGGGCCAACGTTGCAGCACGGCGAGCATGCCGCCCACGGTGAACTCGACCATGAGATCGGTTTTCAGGTCAAGGTTCTTGGGGTCGCGTTGCAATGTGCTGAGCATTTGCAGACGGCAGAAGTCGCGCAGCGATTCGGTCAGTTCAAGCGTGCTGTGCGGGCCTGCCAACAGGGCCAGGTGGTCGAGGCGCTGACGCTGCTCTGGATCGGAGAGCGTGGCGGTGACGCGGTCTCGCCATTGTTCCTCGGGATTGCCGTTCGGATCGGGGGTGCGGTTGATCGGAATCGATTCGACCTGATGCAGGATGGCTGAATCGGCCAATTCGGGCAGGCTGGAGAAGTGATAGTAGAACGAATTACGGTTCACGCCAGCCTCACGCACCACGTCGGTAACGGTGATCTTGCGATAGTCGCGGTCGGCGAGCAATTCCCAGAAAGCGTTCTCGAGGCGTTCTTTGGCGGGCAGCACCTCGGAATCATGGCGTGGACGTGGCATCTCTTCCTCCTGATGCACCAGCGTGATATGGTCACGCTGTCTAATAACTTATTGGGCAGTATAACTATTATTTGTGGACATGTCTATGAGCTAATCGGCGATTTCAGTTGCGTCCTCCGCTGATGGCGAAGCTGTGGTGCCGGCATCGGCATCAGTATCGGCTCTGGCCGGAGCTGCGCTATCTGCTCCTGCTGCAGTTTCTGCTGGGATCTCGGCTGTTGCTTTGGAGGTCGCAGAACTTGGTGCGGAAGCCGGGGCGGGCGTCGGCTTGCGTTTGGCCGTGGACGCCTTGAACAGTATCGCCAGGGCCTCAACCAAATGACGCCGGTCTGCGGGGGTCAGCCCAACGTACGCGCCAAGCATCGCCGGAATCGAAGCGGGGAAGTTGCTCATCACCTCGCTGAAGCTGGTGGCGCCGTTGGCGTGCAGCACGGTGAACAGCGCATCCACCGCACGCTCGCGCTGTTCGGGCGTAAGCGTGGCGATCCAATGGTTCAGCTCCTCGTTAAACAACTGCGAGCTGGAACTCAAATCCGGCTCGGTGATGAACTGGTCACCATCCAATAGCCAGGTGAAGGCGGAATGCTGCATGATGCCATCCGAATCGGAAGAGACCACGCGGCAAGGCTCCGGGGTCTCGAAAATCATGCCCACAATCGACGAACTCGGCACGATTTTCGTCACCTTCGGCTGGATGGTGCGGTAGGCGGGGCTGGTCACAATCTCCGGCGGGAAACCGGGGCCATCCAGTGAATAGACATGCTGAATGCGCTTGCGCACCTTGGGATCGGCGTTCATGGCCGCGTAAATCGCCAGATTGCCTCCCTTGGAATGGCCGACCAGAATAATCGGACCCTCCCACAGTCGCGCCACCATATCCAGATAGGCGCTGGCTGAACGTTGCGCCGGCACCGGATACTGGAAAGCCATATTGAAATCTTCCTTCCATCCGATGAGCGAATCATCGGTGCCGCGGAAGGAAATAACCAACGTGCCTTTGTAGGTCGGCTTTCGGCGCTTGTGGCCGTCGGGCAGCTGGAAGGTGGCGGCGGCGAATTGGGTTTGCTCATCCTGATTGATGTGCTCGACCACCGCGCCTAGGCGAACGTTGGCGTAGCGGGGGTTTTCGCCTGCGGCCTGGAACAGGTCGTGGGTCAGGTCCGGGTTGACCACTGAAACCATTTGGGCTTCGTGCGGCTTGTCGTCGGCATGCGTTTCCGGCGAACGATGCAGCTCGCGGTTGGCCTCGTCAAGGCTTACCGATTCAAGCTCGGGATGCCAGATACCCTTCAGCCAGATCAGTGGATGCTTGGGTTCGAAAGCGCGAATGCGTGCGGCGAACGAGCCTGACCGCGTCTCATCCAGCATCAACGTCGGACAGACGCTGGCCACATCCTCATAGATGAGCGTGGAGATGATCAAGGCGTCGATTTCGTTGAACGGCAAGTCGGCGAAGGAGCGCGTTTCGGTGTGCGCGTAATCGATAATGCCGGTCATACGCACCTCCTGCTTCCGTTGATATTGCATATCCCCTTGGGCTGCGTGGTCTTGCGATCGTGTGCGGCCGTGCGGCTGCGCGCAGCAATTAACCATATGCATTCCATTGTAGGGATTGTACGGTTTTGGCCGGCGCGATCGAGCAAGACTGCACCGACGGCGAACAATTCGTGGAAGGATTCCCGTCGGCTTGTCGAAAATTGTCGGGTAGCAGGGTTGCGATGTCAGCCAGCCGACCACCCTCCGGCGCTACGCGCCATCTCCCGCCGGCGGGAGGGTTAACCACTCAATCCTTTTTGACGAGGCGGACCGCTGGGCCCGTCAAAGGTTCGGCAGATCGAAGCGCGCCAGATCCACGCCCTCGAGTTCAAGCAACTCGGCCTTGATGTCGAGTCGGCCGCCGTAGCCGCCAAACGCGCGGCCCGAGCCGACTACGCGGTGGCAGGGCACGATGATGGTAACCGGATTGCGCTTCACTGCGCCTCCGACCGCCTGCGCGGCCATGCGGCCGCCGCCGCGTCGTTCGGCCAATTCGGCGGCGAGTTCGCCGTAACTTACCGTCATGCCATAGGGGATTTCGGCCACCAGATTCCACACTTCATGTTGGAATGGCGTGCCGGCGGGATGCAAAGGCGGCACCTGATCCGAGCCGGGGCGTTCGCCGGCGAAATAGGCGGTCAGCCATTCGCGGGTTATACGGAATACGTCGGGTTCACTATCGGATTCGCGATTCGAATCGAGAACGGCTTGGTGATCGGTGGCCCACCACCAGTCTTCAAGACAGAGTTCGGTAAGTCCCTCGCCGTCGGAGGCCATCATCATCCGGCCGATGGGCGTTTCGACTGTGGCCCGCATCAGTTGTCGTTGCGTCATACCGCCATTATCGCGCGTTGAGGGATGAAGCCCATACCGTGCCTGATTCCATGAAGGACGGCACGTCGGCGTAGTTCGGGAACTTCACTTCGGCGCTCGATAATCGTTGGAAAACCGGTGGGACACGCGGGGGCTTGGCTTTTTCCTGAGATTGGCGTATCTTTGTCACCTGTTGCCTGTGAAGGTAACACATGCGGACATAGCTTAGTTGGTAAAGCGCAACCTTGCCAAGGTTGAGACCGCGGGTTCGAGTCCCGTTGTCCGCTCTCGAAAGGCCAATTAATCGCGATTGATTCGGCTGGAGAATGACCCGGGCGGTTGGCGCAGTGGTAGCGCACTTCCCTGACACGGAAGGGGTCACAAGTTCGAATCTTGTATCGCCCACTTGATGGATTGCCGGCAGGTGACTGCCGGTTTTTTCATCACTGCCTCGGGCGATTGGCGCAGCGGCTAGCGCACTTCGTTCACACCGAAGGGGTCGTAGGTTCGATTCCTACATCGCCCACCCGAGATTCACGCTCGTTGGCCATGTGGCCGCGAGCGTTTTTTCATAATCGACGTATTCCGATTATGCCGGTCCAATCGGAGTGCGGGCTAGAATGCCGCGGAGCCGGCAGAATGGCGGGATTCCGCCGATGCAACCTGTGGTTGCGCGCGAATATGCAACCTGAAGATGGTGGCGCGGAACTGGTTTGCCGTGGCATAGTGAGGGCATCGGCCGAATATGTCATGATGAGCATTACCTATGAAGGGACACTCCGATGAGCTTCCGCGCCAACCTGCAATACCTGCGCGCACAACGCAACATGCCCCAGGAACAGCTGGCCATGTTGCTCGGCGTCTCGCGCCAGGCCATCTCCAAATGGGAATCCGAGAAGGCCTATCCCGAGATGGACAAGCTGCTTATGATCTGCGACCTGTTCGGTTGCACGCTTGATGACCTGGTACTTGGCGATGTGAGTGCGAGCGTGAACGTGGGTGCGGCCGCGCGCGGCGCAGCGGAGGGCGACCATGGCTCGGCTGCCAGAACCGTAACCGGGGAGGGAGCCGGGGAACCCGCGTATATGAAGGATGCTGATGGGAACATCGGTGAATCAGCGCGGTCCGGCGGTGACGGCATCAATGGCCCGAGCTCCGCAAATGCATTGCCCGGCGAAATGTTGCACGGAACCAGTTCATCACGTCCCGGCACGCTGGCTAATGTGGCTGCCTTACCGCAGGATCTGACCGGCTACGATGAACACCGCTGCCGATTCGCGCTACTGATTGCCGGCGGTGTCGCGGCGATTATCGCGGGAGCCGGCATCGGCAACCTGTTCGATTCCGATAATTCCATTCTCGGCGTGACGCCACTCAACGATTTTCTGACATTCCTGGGCATCTGCGTGGGCGTGATTATCGGGCTGGCGATGCTGATTCCGGGCGGCATGTCACATACCGACTTCAAACGGCGGCATCCCTATGTCGAGGATTTCTATGCTGCGAGATGTCGCCCTCGGCACAGAGTTGCCGAGGGCCGGCAAATCACTCCCGCGTCGGGTCCTTTTGCAGGAGCAGGAAGACGAGTGCCGCGACGAGCAGGACGGCGATGGAGAGCACGCCGAGCGAGGCGTTGCCGGTCAGGGACGTGGTGGTGGCCACCAGGAAGGTGCCGATGATCGAGGCGGTCTTGCCGAAGATATCGTAGAAGCCGTAGTACTCGTTGGCGTGATCCTTGG
>OAWF01000810.1_pt1 | contig 12008 bp, 9 predicted proteins | sample 1495411 | NCBI WGS metagenome assembly OAWF01 (sample SAMEA2580150, study PRJEB22360) | human gut metagenome | biome: human gut; feature: human-associated habitat; material: faeces | place: Denmark | collected 2008/2010 | reverse complement strand
TGCGTGTAAGGACCTTGGTCGCAATGGCCAAGAGCGGGCCATCACGCCCAAGGCCACTTATGTTCCGGTTTCTAACCGCGCCGGTTCGCGCTTACTTTTTTTAGGAGGTGTCATTTTGAAAGGTCCGCGAGTGACGGTTCGTCCTTTCGCTGCATCAGATATTGATGATTATTTTGCTTATGCCAGACTAGAACAAGTCACGCGGGCGGCGGGGATGGCGCCTTTGATGACCCGTCAGGAGGCGGCTAATCACGTTAAACGGTTTGCCCGTGAGCGTCAGGACTTGGCGCTTGTTTATCAGTTGCATGTGATTGGCAACATCGGCGTTTATCCGCGCGAGTTGTCGCCATTGACAGGGGATGATATGACGCGTGAAATTGGCTATATCCTTCATCCGGCTTATTGGCATCGAGGTTTGATGCGTGAGGGACTGCAACTGGTCATTGCAAATCAATTTGCCCATGATATTAAGGCTATTTGGGCAGGTGTTTTTCCTAGCAATCATGCTTCAATTCACTTGTTGAAACGTTTAGGCTTTACATTTCAATTCGAAGTGCCGCTGCCACGGGGATTGAGTGGCGACCATCCCCGCGATGAACAATATTTTAGATTGTTACCGAATCAGTTTGAAAATGAGGATTTACTTTAATATTTTTTTGAAAACCGGGTGAATTCAATCCGGCTTTTCTCTTTTATATAGGCAACGAATTGAAAAATGTTATAATGAAAACGAGTATTAGTCTGGAGGTTTCAAAATGACTGTGCAAACAGAGTATGAACAGGCCTATCATAAGCGGCTTGCAGCAATCGAAGCTGATCCGCAATTGACAGTGCTATCAAGCATGAATCAACCGCAAGAATCGGATCAAAATGACGTGCGCCAATATATTGTCTTCACCGATTTTAAAGCCGATGAACAGAAACAAAAAACCAACTCGATTTACGTCTACACACCGTTTGAAAATGTTGACAAATATGGCCATTCGAAAGCAGATTATCAGGCACAGCTCTTATTTGAAACGAATCGCTGGGACAACGTGATGCATATTACGGTTTTAGAGACGCTGGGTTCCGAAAGTCGCTTGGCTTTTTACGATTTTGAGAACCTTGGCCTCGCACAGTTGGCACTGAAAGCTTTTCTGAATTTGGCGATGAAGGCTGACGTTGCGCTCGTGGATGGCACGATTAGCTCCTTTGACAAAGTTAATTTAGCCAAGTTACGGCATATTTTCACAAAATTTGGATTTAACCTGAAACTGACTGATCCGAAAACCGGTATCGGTAAAATCAGTCGTTCCTTACAATAGACTGGTAGCCGGCAAAATGATGCCGCAGTATCTTGAAACAGTATAGAAACTAAGTAAAATCGACCGCAAAGACAAGTTGTCTTGCGGTCGATTTTAGTTTGGCGTGAGCTTCCTTTAACGATGTTCCTACTAAATCAGTTAAACTTATATTGGAAAGATTAAACATGATCTATAAGCTTGAGTTGTCCGAAAATGTAACAGATTTATGAAAATACTGCAACAGAACCTCTCTGTTTAATCGGTGTTTTTCAGTTAAAATAGGGGTTGAAACGGAACACAAAAAGCGTATTATGAAACACATCAATAATGAGGAAGTGGCGAAATGGCTGAAGAGAAGCGTTATGGCGCAGATTTAATTGTCGAAAGTTTGGCAAATCACGGGATTGATTATGTTTTTGGAATTCCCGGCGCCAAAATCGATCGGGTTTTTGAAACCCTAGAACATCCCAAAACTAAAAAAAGTCCGCAATTAATTGTCGCCCGACACGAGCAAAATGCAGCCTTTATGGCAGCCGGTATTGGCCGTTTGACTGGTAAGCCCGGCGTTGTCTTGACGACTTCAGGACCTGGCGCTTCGAACCTGGCAACCGGCCTTGTTACAGCTACTGCTGAAGGCGATCCGGTTTTGGCATTGTCCGGACAGGTTAAGCGAGCAGATTTGTTACGTAGCTCCCATCAAAGTATGCGGAATGCGGATCTTTTTGCGCCGATCACAAAATATGCGGCTGAAGTTCAGGATCCGGACAATGTTAGTGAGATTATTGCCAATGCTTATCAGGCGGCGGAATCAGGCAAGCAGGGCGCAAGTTTTGTGTCAATTCCCCAAGATGTGACCGATTCACCGGTCAATTCCGAACCGATCAAACCGTTAGTGGCACCAAAGTTGGGACCGGCCAGCCCTAGTGACATGACTTACTTGGCACGTGCGATTAAGGAAGCCTCATTACCAGTGTTGCTGTTGGGTATGCGTGCATCGTCCAGCGATGTGACTGCTGAAATTCGCGAGTTGTTGTCGGTCACCGAGTTACCGGTTGTCGAAACATTCCAGGGTGCCGGCATTATTTCGCATCGCCAAATCGATAATTTCTTTGGCCGGGTCGGTTTGTTCCGTAATCAGCCGGGTGACATGTTGTTGCAACATAGCGATCTGGTTATTGCAATTGGATATGATCCCGTGGAATACGAACCTCGTAACTGGAATGCTGATGGCAAGGCACGCATCATTGTGATTGATGATGTTCCTGCTGAAATTGATCACAACTTCCAACCGGAAACCGAATTGATTGGTGACATTTCACAAACACTGGATATTTTGGTTCCGTTGCTGCGCGGTTATCAGGTGGCCCCGGAGAGTAAACATTATCTGAGTGAATTACAATCTAAATTACAAGACAGCGACGTACCGCCAGCCTTGACGGATCAAAAGCTGATTCATCCGCTAAGCATTGTTGCTGCATTACAGGAGCGGGTCGCAGATGATATGACTGTGGCAGTTGATGTTGGTAGTCATTACATCTGGATGGCACGGCATTTCCGTAGTTATGAGCCACGACACTTACTTTTCTCGAATGGTATGCAAACATTGGGTGTGGCACTACCGTGGGCGATCGCGGCAACTTTGGTTCGTCCAGGAAAAAAGGCGGTTTCAATATCCGGTGATGGCGGTTTTCTTTTCTCGGGTCAGGAGTTGGAAACTGCCGTGCGGCTCAAGGCGGATTTAGTTCATATTATTTGGAATGATGGCCATTATGATATGGTAAAATTCCAAGAAGAGATGAAATACGGGCGTGCAGCAGGTGTTGACTTTGGACCGGTTGATTTTGTGAAGTATGCAGAAGCTTTTGGCGCCAAAGGTTTGCGCGTTGATAAGCCAAGCGAACTTGGAACCGTGCTTGATGAGGCGTTTGCGACTCAAGGTCCAGTGATCGTTGACATTCCGGTTGACTATTCCGATAACGCTGAACTTGGCGCTGCGATGTTGCCTGATCAGATCTATTAATCGTTAACTGGATTGACGTGGGGGCGTGTGGCTCAGTGTGAGATTGTCTGTTTACACTCCGACTTCTAAGCGCGCCGGTTCACGCTCCATAACGCGTTCACCAGCGCAGGGGTCTGCGTGTAAGGACCTCAGACGTAATGGCCAAAGCCCGGCCATCACGTCTGAGGCCGCTTACACTACGACCCCTAAACGCGCCGGTTCACGCTCACTTCAAAAAGGAGATGTCGTTTTGAATACGGATCGGTTGTATCAACATGGAACATTAGCCATGCTGGTTCCGGGGCTTTTTGCGGGGACGCAGACAGTTGGGGAATTATTGCAGCACGGTGATACTGGCATTGGAACTTTGACTGGGCTTGATGGTGAGCTAATTATTCAGGCGGGTAAGGTTTATCAAGTGAATGCCCAAGGCAAAGTTCGAGAAGTGCAAGAAGACGAGAAGGTTCCTTTTGCTAACGTTCACTATCAACACGACGTTGCAGCTGGTAAGCTTCAGGGGCTTGATTTGGCAGGGTTTCACAAAGCAACTCTTGAGCGGCTGCAGACCGGTAATTTATTTGCAGCAGTTCGTGTAGAAGGCACGTTTACGCAAATGCATACACGAGCGGTGCTGCCGCAACAGCCGCCTTATCCGACCTTGACCGAAACGGCCTCGGGTCAAAAAGAATTTCATGCTGAGAATATCAAGGGCACTTTAATTGGGTACTTTTCACCGGATCTCTATGCAGGTGCGGTTTCACCTGGTTTCCATGTCCATTTTCTGGCTGCTGATCATAGTATGGGTGGGCATATTCTTGGCTTCGAATTGGATAGTGGCGAACTGTTTTTACAAAAGTTTAGCGACTTCCAGTTGCATTTGCCAACAGATGATCAGCCTTTCTTGAAGCAACAATTTGATACAACAAGTTTGGTTGCTGATATTCTTAAAGCTGAGAGTTGAGTTAAAGCTGTGTGAGAGTGAGTTGCTGTTGTCAGTTGAACATGATATGGTGAGTCGTAATTGAGATTAGAGGTCGCATCAATCATGAGTCGCAGCTGCAATGGTCTGAACACCAAGCGCGCAGTTGTTAAAGGGAAAGGTGCCGAAATACCGGTTGAGTTCAGCCAATCGATATTGGGCCAGTTGGATAACATCCACTGGACTGTCGCGATTATCGCGGGGCGCTAACAAATCGGATCACGTTTATTCATGGTAAAAAGCAGAATAAGCCGATGGGTTAGTCACAACAGACCGACTCATTGGCTTTTTTTGTGTGAGCGTGAGCCAGCGCGGTTAGGGATCGGAGTGTAAGCGGCCTCGGGCGTGATGGCCCGCCCTTGGCCATCGCGTTCGAGGTCCTTACACTCCGATCCCTGCGCTGGCGAACGCGTTATAGAAAGCAGAATAAAATTAACGGATTGCCCAAAGAATAATGCTTCTGCCCTTGTTGCAGTTTTTCGTCCATAAACACCAGTCTTTGGCCAACGCATCGTTACATTTAACCCGCCACTGGCTGTCAACAACCAGCCAATCACGAAAATCTCACCCCAGATATCGACAGTAAAATCTGGCATTGTTTAGCAAAAATCAATTCACGTTAACAAAGGAGTTCATCTGTGGCACAATCAGCATCCAATCAAGTAAAACGAGAGCTCAAGACACGGCATCTATCCATGATTGCTCTTGGCGGTAGTATCGGAACCGGTCTTTTTGTTGCAAGTGGCAGCGCCATTGCCACTGCCGGACCGGGTGGAGCCATTGCAGCCTATATCGGAATCGGACTCATGGTTTTCTTTCTTATGACTAGTTTAGGTGAAATGGCCACGTATGTACCGGTTTCCGGTTCTTTTTCCGAGTATGCGAGTCGGTTTGTCGATCCGGCGTTCGGATTTGCTTTAGGGTGGAACTATTGGTTTAACTGGGCCATTACCGTTGCGGTTGATGTTTCGACGACTGCCATTGTTATGCATTTTTGGCTGCCAAAAGTACCTGGCTGGCTGTTTTCGCTGGGATTTTTGGCACTGATTTTCCTGATTAACATTATTTCGGTCAAGTCATTTGGTGAAACTGAATATTGGTTGTCGTTGATTAAGGTTGTAACGGTGTTTGTCTTTTTAATTGTCGGGTTACTGACGATTATGGGGATCATGGGTGGGCATGGTCCCATTGGGTTTAAAAATTACACAACTGGTGCGGCGCCGTTTGTGGGTGGTATCCCCGCAACTTTGGCTGTTTTTGTTGTTGCGGGTTTTTCTTTTCAGGGAACCGAGTTGATCGGGATTACGGCCGGCGAAAGCGAAACGCCTGAAACAAGTATTCCTAAGGCGATTAAGCAGGTTTTCTGGCGTATTTTGCTGTTTTATATCCTGTCGATTGCCGTGATTGCCGCGATTATTCCGTACACTAGCCCGAATCTGTTGGGGGCCAGCGTGGATCAGGTGGCGATTTCGCCGTTTACGTTAGTGTTTGATCGCATTGGGCTTGCAGGCGCAGCAAGTGTCATGAATGCCGTGATTTTGACCTCGGTTTTGTCATCGGCTAACTCAGGGATGTATGCATCGACGCGAATGTTGTGGGCGATGGGCGGCTCCGGCTTTGCACCACGGATTTTTCAAAAGACGAACAGCCGCGGCATCCCGCTTGCTGCGTTGTTGCTGACAACCTTAGTCGGCGCATTAACTTTCTTGACCAGTATTATGGGACCACACGTTTACCAGCTGCTTGTAGCGGCTTCAGGGTTAACCGGGTTCCTGGCCTGGCTCGGGATCGCGGTTTCGCATTTTCGGTTTCGGCGGGCTTTCGTGAAACAGGGACATGATGTTCACGAACTCAAATATCATGCCAAGTGGTTCCCGGTTGGCCCGATCCTGGCGATTATCATGAGTCTGATCGTCATCGTGGGCCAGGATTTGCAGGCAGTCCAGCACTTTGCTTGGGGGCGGTTAATGGTTTCGTACATGTCAATTCCGCTTTTTATTGTGTTATTTGTCTGGTATAAAGTGAAGCATAAAACCAAACTGATCCCGCTTGAAAAAGTCGACCTAGCCCCGCATCGCGAACATGAACCTAATCCTAAATAACAAGCTTACAAATGAAAAACGACTTGAAGGATGAATGTCATCTTTCAGGTCGTTTTTTATTACGCACCCTTATTGGTCACAAAAGGATGCTAATTTGAAATTGTCACTGGTTATCATGCGGTGACGATTTATAACCGTTCATCGTTGTCAGCCGATAAGGAAGCATCGGTTTTCTTAAGATATAAATGCCGAATCTGCAAGTAGAGCTGGAAAATAGCATTGTCACTATCTTCAGTCATCCAACTAATGATTTCACCGCGAAAATCGGCCGGAACAGCTGCCTTAATAGCCGGTTCATTGTCCACACTGGTGATGACAAGATCAGCTTTTTCAAATGCTGCATCTTCTGGAAGTAAATCAACAACCGGTAAATCAGTCAAAAGATTGACCATGCGCCGGTTCAACAAGTCGTGATCCAGGTAAGCCAATTTAACCTGTACAGTTGGCGTTTCAACAAAGTAGCGTAAATAAGGCGTTAATAGGAAATAAAGTGTGTGCAGGAATTGATGGTCGGTTCCCAAAAAATACTGATATTCAGGAGTTTTCGGCAAGGATGCCACGAATTTTTCCAGGACCCGGAATAGATTCGTCTTCGTGTAATTCAATCCGCGCGGCTGATAGAAGTCAACCAAATGCATGAAGTCCCCACCGAGCATCTCATTATTCAAAGCGATACGTGCGAGGTTGAGGATGAGCCCATGTTCATTGTTGAGATCAAAAGCGGTTTGATGCCGGACATGCTGATTTAAGAAAGCCAATAAGCGTTTCACAAAATCTGCCGTGACAGTTGGTCGCTGCAATAAATATTGGATGAAGTTTTGATCGTCCGGAATACTTGGCAAGAAGGTGATGGTCCGATGTTGCTGAAAATAAAAAAAGTCATTTTCACCCTTCATGTAGCGCTGGTTGAAACCAGGGAACATCTCACGTGTATAAACATCGTGTTGAAAAGGCGGATAGTCGTTAAAGATCCGATCAAATGCCTCATTACCGGTGACAAAATGATTACCGCTGATACGGACGCGGCAGATAGCCCAAAAAAGGATTTCTTCAAGAATATCAACCGGATTCGTTTTGGCGTTCGGCAGGGCCATGTATTCCTGCACAATCTGATGTTCATCCAGAACCTTAAACGGCCAATCGACGCCATGATAGCCAAGCCAATAAAAGTCAAACAGGAAAAGCCGGATGCGGCTCTCCTGGCCAATAAAGCCTAAATCGCTAAAAGAAAGTTTTAGTTGAAATCGTTTGAGTAATTTGCGTAAGGCAGCGGTTTTACGGACCAAAGTCGAGCGACTGATAAAATGGGCTTGGCAAAACTTTTCGGTTGATGGGTGATTGGCTTGCACGATATAGTCCACAAACTGAAAAGCGATAGCATGTTTCAACAGGTAAAGATGATAATCGTCGACAGTGACATCAATTTCCATTAAAAGATTAATTTGACGGCGCTTTAACTTTTCCGGATGGACCGTTAAACCAGCCATATCCCGAAACAGTTCCTGTAAAATGTTATAGCCTTGCTGATATGAAAGGTCTAGGTGGCGACTGAGGGTATTGATGGTATAGGTCTGGACGGTGCTGTCCTTGATAGCCGAAAACATTTGAAACTTCTGCAAGTCAGCGCGGTCAAGAAAAGTTTGCTCATAAAGCATCGCGTACCCTCCAATCTGTAGCAATTAAAACCCCTTCACCTCTAATTATACCAAAGAATGACAAAAGCGATGCGACTCTCGTGAATGATTGAGCTTTCGTAACCTTAAGTAAGTGAATCAAATGACCGGCAGATTCACAAGTTGGTATAGCAATAAGCCAGACAGGGGTAAGAAGCTGATTATGCGTCTTCAGTGAAGTATAATCGAGATATCTAGAAATTCCTATTAAATTTACGCCTGATTCAGACTTACAGGCGTAGTATCACGCGTGCTGGTCTAAGAAGACGAGGACTCATGGGCTGCTACTTCAAGTCTTTATACCACGCGTTTCCAAATGAATGGATTACCCAACACAGAAGTCTACGCGAAGGAGATTTTATGAAAGACAATCATGACATTTTCTTATCAATGTCCGATGCTGAAAAGCTGAGTTTGTTTCGGACCATTATTGACGTCAGAGAAGCCCAGACACCGGTTAAAAAGCGGGTGAAAGCGTATCGGAATCACCGGCTATTGGTTAGTGAAGTTAACCTTAAACAAGTTGCGGCAATTACCAATCGTAATTATGGCAGCGTCTATAACACGTATAATGGCCTGATGCATTCGCTGGAAGCAATGATTGGCCGCGAACATGCGTCGGTCAAAACATTGCTGGGAATACCGGTTGATGAGTTTCGCTATTATTTGGTTAAACAGTCAAATCCGTATCATTTTTTGGATGCGGTTTTGTATCAGCGATATGAAGACTTTGATGACTTTTTAAGAGCCTGTGACAGTTCTAAAGCGACCGTGTTAAGACATTTGAAAGTCATTCGCGGTTACGCCCGGCAAAGTGGCGTCCAATTTTCTTACGAGACACTTTCCTTCGTGGGAGCCGAATTGAATGTCAGATTGTTCATCACCATTGCTTACTGGTTGGCAACGAACGGTGTCGCTTGGCCATTTGAAAACTTATCCCATGACCGTGCAGGCGAAATTTTAGATGATTTGTTGGTTGTGTTTGACAGTGGCAAGGTCAACAAGATTACGCGAGAATTGTTGATGTATTATATTGCGGTGGCTCACCAGCGTATTTTAAGCGGCCATGTTTTGTCACATGAAGCCGGTTCAAAAGTTTTGCAATATCCTGTCCCGAATCTCTTTAGTGATGCTGCTTTGAGCCTGCTGGATAAGTCGAAGCGGTTGCAGCACCTGACAACGCAGCAGCAACAAAGTGAAAGTGATGCCTTGTATTTCCTTTTTAATTTTGCCCCGCTGTATATTATTACGGATGGTCAGGTAGAACAACGAATCATTGCCCGCTACAATGACTATAATCCGGAAATCTATCAACTTATTAACGGTTTCTTTACGCGTTTTCCGTATAACTTTAAGCTTGATATCCATTTGCCGGATGATACTTATAATTTGTTATTTGCCAATATGCTAAGCGTGACCGTCAGCGTGTTAGCGTTCAACAAAGACTTCACGACCAGCTTGTTGGCGGAGTTTAGTGCCAATATGCAGCAAACCAAAGATGACCCGGACTTTTATCAGCAGGTTAAAGTAACCCTCAATGAGGTGATTGATAGTCAGCAGCTGACATCATTTGTTGGCTGCCGCGATGTTTTGGCAGAAGCGTTTTATCGCAATCTGCATCAACTACTGGTTCAATTTCAGCCCCAACAAAAAGTATTGGTTGCGCCGGTCATTGAACAAACGGTGACGGGATACATTGATTTATTGGCTTTTTTACATGCTGTGCCGTTTGTTGAGTTGGCTTCACCGGATGCCGACCTTAAAGATGTTGACCTGATTATTACGACTTCGGTTGGTGCCATTAAGGATGCAGCAGGACAAACCCAGATCTTCCCATGGCACATCAATGTCACGAACGATCATTATGGGCATCTTTATAGCCTTTTGCGGGAACTATGGGACGGGAAAACCCTCAAAGATGCGCGATTTATCTATTGAAAATGACGCATCGTTTTGCTAATTCTTTTAATGAAAACTGCTCTCGATGCTTGTCTAAACACGAAAGATGCGGTAATCTAACAACGTATAGTAAACACGTCTGAAGCGCCTAATGGATGTTTTAGAGAGTTAGCGGGTGGTGCAAGCTGACATATCATCCTCATTCCAGCGCCTTAGTGGGCAGTGATGAACTGCACGGTGACAACCGTTATCAGCCTCAAGAGGGTGGCGTTATGCGCCAAACTTGGGTGGTACCGCGGAAAAAGCCTTTCGTCCCATTAGAGATGAAGGGCTTTTTGTGTGCACTGAGCACTCAGACGGGTTTTCGATTAGAAATAAGTATAGCAGTCCAAAGTTGGCCAAAGAGGCGCACCCTAGCGATGGCAAGCACTGGGAAAGTCGGCCTTTTGTGAACTGCCTGATACTTTTGAAGGAGGATAATATGTTAGATCTCAAGTTGATTCGGCAAAAGCCGGAGTGGGCAAAAAAGAAGTTGGCTGCTCGCGCGATCAAGGGTGAGGAAATCGATGAATTAATCGCCCTTGATGAGAAACGACGTAAGGTAACAGTTCAAACCGAGGAGTTAAAGGCAAAGCGTAATGAAGTTTCCGGCCAGATCGCGGTGATGAAACGGAACAAAGAAAACGCTGACGAGCAAATCGCGGCTATGCGTGAAGTTGGTCAAAAAATCAGCCAGTTAGATAAAGAATTAGCAGAACTGAATGAAAAAGTCACCTATATTCTGGTTCGGTTACCTAACTTTCCGGCTGATGATGTCCCGATGTCACTAAATGAAGACGACTCGCGTGAAGAATATAAATGGGGCAACATTCCTCATTTCGATTTTCAACCGAAACATCACTGGGATATCGGCGAGAAACTAGGTATTTTGGACTTTGAACGGGCGGCCAAAGTATCAGGTAGCCGCTTTGTCTACTATAAAGGTGCAGGTGCGCGACTAGAGCGAGCCGTTTATAACTTCTTCTTGGATGAACACCAAAAAGAAGGCTATGAAGAAATTATTCCACCATATTTGGTTAACAACGATTCAATGTTTGGCACGGGTCAATTTCCTAAGTTTACTGATGCAACGTACACCATCACAAACGATGGGGAGCCATTAACCATGATTCCAACCGCAGAAGTGCCGCTGGTCAATTATTATCGCGGGGATATTATGGATGCTGCCAAATTGCCGGTTAACTTCACCGCACTGACACCAGCCTTTCGTTCCGAAGCAGGAAGCGCAGGCCGGGATACTCGTGGATTAATCCGGATGCATCAATTTAACAAGGTCGAAATGGTCAAGTTTTGCAAACCCGAAGATTCCTGGAAAGAATTAAAAAACTTGATTCACGATGCAGAGGACCTGTTACGCAAGTTGGGCCTTCCGTATCACGTCATCACCTTAGCCAGCAACGATGCCAGCTTTACGAGTGCTAAAACAAACGATCTTGAAGTGTGGTTCCCGGCACAGGATCGCTATCGTGAAATTTCGAGTTGCAGTAATTGCACGGATTTCCAGGCACGTCGAGCACAAATCCGTTATCGCGATGATGATGGCAAGCTGCAATTTGTTCATACACTCAACGGCTCAGGCCTTGCAGTGGGACGGACCGTCGCTGCCATTCTTGAAAATTATCAGCAAGCCGATGGAACGGTTAAGATTCCTGACGTTCTGGTTCCCTACATGCACGGCCAAACTGCAATCAAGCAGGAAGATTAATAGCAAAAAGTGCATCTTTATGCAGCGAATTGTTAATAATTCGCTGCATTTTTCTTTGAACGTTCGGCTTAGAAATTCTTATTAAAACCTCATTTAAAAAGTGTTGACGCGGCTTGGCAAAGTTGCTATCATATTCTTCGTTGCCAAATTGTTAATTGCTTATCGCATTCATCAACTGCATGTTTATTCAAAAAAGATGTTGACATGCATTGGTGATCATGATAATCTATAAAAGTTGTTTTTTGACAAGGTAGTCCTTTGAAAACTGAACAAAGTTTCGTTTAAATGTGCAGGGTCCTTGATAC